>Ga0210017_1001297_pt1 | contig 21753 bp, 21 predicted proteins | sample CryGeyCG2014_020_FD_183966 | JGI IMG/M metagenome (GOLD analysis project Ga0210017, IMG submission 183966) | Groundwater microbial communities from aquifer - Crystal Geyser CG08_land_8/20/14_0.20 (SPAdes) (version 2) | ecosystem: Environmental > Aquatic > Deep subsurface > Groundwater | place... | reverse complement strand
AAGTCAATGTTATAAATTCGGCGAAATTTTCTGGGGTAATTAGAAAGTCTTCGCCCACCGCTGAAGCTCCTTTTAGAAGCCCTTGCAAATCGGTAATTAAATAGTTAGAAGCAAGTTTAATTAATTTCAAAAGGTTTTCTTGCGGTAAATTGGACGGTAATTCACTAATGACTTTCTCAAAATATTCTCCGAAATCTTTGTTTTGAACAAAAACTTCAATGCTCTTTTCATCTAGTTCGTATTCTTTTTTAAACCTTTCTATTTTTTGCCAAGGCAATTCGGGTATTTCAGCCTTAATTTCATCAATCAGCTCAGCTGAAATATGAAGGGGCGGCAAATCTGGCTCAGGAAAGTATCTATAATCATGGGCTTCTTCCTTTTCTCTTTGCGAAACCGTTTCCCCCCTAATATCGTCCCAACCCCGGGTTTCCTGAATAACTTTCTTGCCAGATTCTAAAACGCCTGCCTGTCTCTTAATTTCGTATTCAATCCCCTTCTCTACCGCCCGGAAAGAATTTAAATTTTTAATCTCTACTTTAGTGCCTAATTTTGGAATTTGGGATTTGGGATTTGGGATTTCGCGGAGAAGTGATATGTTCACTTCGACGCGCATTTCTCCTTTTTCCATATCTGCCTCCGAAACATCAAGGTATCTCAAAATCAACTGTAATTCCTCGGCAAATTTCCTGGCTTCTTTAGCTGAAGTAATATCGGGCTCGGTCACTAATTCCATTAGAGGAATGCCTGCCCGATTAAAATCAACTAAAGAATAATCTGTGCCTTCGGGATGAACAAGTCTCCCGGTATCTTCTTCTAAATGAACTCGTCTGATTCTGATTTTTTTACCGTTTATTTCTAAATGACCACCCACACAGAGGGGTTTATCATATTGAGAAATTTGATAACCTTTGGGTAAATCGGGGTAAAAATAATTCTTTCTATCAAATTTTGAATATTCCGGAATTTGACAATTTAAGGCCAAACCAGTTTTAATCGTTTTTCTTACTGCTTCTCGATTGATTACTGGAAGACTCCCCGGTTGCGCAGTACATATTTCGCAGATATTCACGTTTGGATGCCTCTCATCAGGATTATTGAGACAGGAACAAAACATTTTACTCCGAGTATTAAGTTCAACGTGAGCTTCCAACCCCACTATAGGTTTATACATATATTTTATTTTTTCCTAATAAAATTTTACTTCCACTGGAGACGGGTCCATCTCTAATTTGAACATATCTTCTAATTTCATTGACACATCTTTTTACTGATTTCTTTATTTCGTGCTCCCGAAATCTAAAAACTTTATATCCATTTTCTTCTAAAATTTTGCTTTGTTTTTCATCTCTCTCTTTAACTATTGATAAATTATGCCAATAAGCTCCATCGGCGTAAATTGCAATCTTATATTCTGGTAAATAAAAATCTACTACCGTGATATTACATAGAGGAACTTGTTTTTGATAATAAATATTATTTCTTTGAAGCTCTCTTTCCATTTCGGATTCAATCGAAGTATTTTCTCTCCTCATTTTTCCTGATGCTAGCTGTTTTGTTGTTGCTTCACTTAATTTCTTTCTGGTTTCTAATGTATGATGTTTTCCTTTGAATGTTGATGGCTTGCCCTTTAATGCCTCGCCTTTCTTTCTTACGAGGTCATATCTCCGTAGTCTTTTGTAAATTGTTCCATGACTCCCACCAAATATTTTAACAATCTCAGAAACGGTTAGTCCTTTGTCAAGATACAAATCCTTTAATTTATCTTTAGGGATTATAATCTCTTGGTCGCTTTCTCTCACTTTACCTTTCTTCTTAATTGGGATATTATACTGATTTAATCTATCTAAAATTGTTACCGGATCGCATTTAAATTTTTTGGCAATTTGGTAAATAGTTTTTTCCTTATTGACATATAAATCTTCTAATGTCTCCCGAGGGATGTTTATCCTTATTTTCCTTATAGGAATACCATAGCGATGAAGTCTTTCTACTATTGTTTTCGTGCTACAATTAAATTTTCTAGCAATTTGACTAGTGTCGAATTTTTTATTTATATATAAATCTCTCAATACTGCTCCAGATATTTCAACCCTATATTTTCCTCTGTTTGCCTCACTTTTTGTTCTTGCCTCAATATTATACTGACAGAATTTTGACCAAATCGTTCCCTTGCTACATTTAAACATTCCTGCGATTTTACCGATACTCATTTTCTTATCAAGATACAAATCTTTTAATTTTTCTTCTGTTATGTCGTTTCTCTTTTTGTCGTATCGTATAGGAATTTTATATTCATATAATCTCGCAAAAATTGTTCTTTCGTTACAACAAAATTCCTTTGTAATTAGATCTAAAGAAAGTTTTTTATTAAGATATAAATCCTTTAATTTATCTTTAGATATTTTAATTTTAGGCCTAGCCATTATTAAATTATACCAAATTTATACGAAAAAATAAAGGTATAAAACACAAAAAAGACCCACTCACGGGTCTTTTTTATAATTTTTTAATTTCGTAATATAATCACGATTTAAAATTATTCTACTACTCTGCCGTCTTTTATTTCGTCTCTTTTTGTTCCTTTGGCCTCGCTTACAATTTCTACTCCCGAACTCGTTCCAATGATATCAGCTCCGGCTTCCAGCATCATTTCTAAGTCTGCCATTATTCTTATGGCGCCTGCCGCTTTCACCAATAATCCTGGAGCCGATTCTTTCATTATCCTAACGTGTTTAGCCTTTTCAGGTAATTCTGAACGGTCTAAGGGGTCGTCAACGGTGGCGGTTTTAACGCAAATGGCTCCAGCTGTTTTGACCATTTCAGAGGCCTTTTTTATCTCTTCATCCGTTAAATAACCAGAGCCAATAATCACTTTAGTCGGCAGAATTTTACAGATTTCTTTTAGATCAGATAATACCTCATCATATTTTTTATTTTTAAAAGCGTCTATTTTCATTACTACATCAACCTCATCACTACCTGCTTCTTTAGCTTTTTTCACCATTTCCACTCTTTTTTCGTGAGGACTGGCTCCAGTTGGTTCGTCAATTAAGGTGGTAACCTTAATATCGGTATCTTTTAAGATTTCTTTGGTAATCTTTGTGTGCTCTGGAAAAATACAAAGACCACGAAAGTTGTAGCTTTTTGTTTCTTCGGCAACCTTTTTTATCTCTTCTTCGCTCGCTTCTTTTTTTAGATAGGTTTGGTCAATAATTTTTGCTATATTCATGATTGCCTTATAAGATAACTTTATCTATTGTTTCCTTTGCCGTGAAGCGCGCCGCGTTTTTTTCTGGATTGCAATTTTTCAATATTTTTTATCGCTATTTCATCCAAAGAAATATTTAATTCTGCAGCCAATTGGGATAGGTACCAGAGAACGTCTCCCAATTCTTTTGAAAGTTCGGACTTTGTTTTTTTATCAATCAACTTGTTTTTATCTCTTATAATTTTTTTGATATTCTCGACTACCTCCCCCGTTTCTCCCGCCAAACCTAAAGTAGGATATATGAAATTTTTATTAAGGTCGGGGTAAATCGCCGTTTCTCTGCTTAATTTTTGATATTCTTTAAAAGTCATGTTTTTATTTAATCATTTTCCTTTGTAGAGTTACAAAAGAATATGGGTAAGGATTTTCTTTGTCGGGCTGATTTTCAATTCGTTCCACCTCATGCCAATCATTCCAATTAAATTCTGGGAAAAAGGCGTCGCCTTCAAAATCTCCCTCAATTAAAGTAAGGTACATTCTGTCAGCTAAAGGCAAAAACTGGCGATATATTGACACCCCGCCGCAAATCATTACTTCTGGGAAATCTTTAGCAGCTTCTATGGCCTCTTCTATTGAATGAGCAACAATACAACCAGCTGGGCTATAATCCTTATCAAAGGTTATGATAATATTGGTTCTGCCAGGCAGGGCTTTTCCAATTGACTCAAAGGTTCTTTGACCCATAATTATGGGTTTACCTTCTGTCATCTTGCGAAAATGCTCCATGTCGGCAGGTAAATCCCAGGGCAGTTTATTTTTAATCCCAACAACCTGGTTTTTCCCCATGGCTACAATAATTGATATCACCATATTAATATGCTATTATAATATAATGCCTATGAAAGTGCAAAATAATTCTATCATTTTAGATTATTCAGAGCTCAAGAAAATTGTTGACGCCCATAAAGTTTTGGGTCATAAAATTGTCTGCACGGTGGGCTCTTGGGACATGCTTCATATTGGCCACTTGCGCTATCTAATAAAGGCGAAGGGGCAAGGCGATATACTTATCGTAGGAGTAGATAGCGACCGGGGAATAAAATTATATAAAAAAAATGAGCTTAGGCCGGTTATTCCTCAGGAGGAAAGAATGGAAATGTTAAAATATCAAGAGTGCGTTGATTACGTCACCCTGGTTAACGACATAAACGAAAACGGGAAATGGCAGTACGAACTAATCAAAACTATCCGGCCGAATATTTTCGTTGCCACTCCCGAAGCCTATCCTGAAGAACAAATTAAAGATATCAAGATGTATTCCGATAAAATAATTATCTTTCCGCGACAAGCCGAAAAGACTTCAACGACAGAAATAATTGAACGAATGATTAAAAAACATTTAGAAGCGATGTTATCTAATGTGGTAAAGAAAGGCTAAGCGATAAGCGATGAAAAGAGAATTTGTTAATATAAATAATGCCAGGCGCGGAGAGTACAAAAAGGTAATAGAAAAAATAGCTAAAACGGGCAAATGCCCGTTTTGCAAAGAGAACTTTAAATATCACAAAAAACCAATCTTTAAACAAAAAGGCGATTGGTTTTTAACAGGAGTCAGCTGGCCCTACAAAAATACTCGCTACCATCTCATGATTTTAGGAGAGAAACACCGAGAGAATTTTTCTGAATTAAAAAAGGAGGACCTTGAAGCCATATTTTATTTAGTAAGATTTGCAATAAAGAAATATAAAATAAGGGGGGGGGCTTTGGCCGCCAGATTTGGCGATAGTAATTTAACCGGTGCCTCGGTTTCCCACCTTCATTTTCACCTAATCTCTCCGGAAATAAATAAAAAAACAAGACGGGCCAAAACAGTTAATTTCCCTATTGGCTAAACGCCAATCTCTGCTCGAATTGCCGGGTGAGGGTCGTATCCTTCGAGTTTAAAATCTTCGTAATCAAAATCGAAGATGTTTTTTATTTTAGGATTAAGAATCATCCGGGGCAGAGGTCGAGGTTGGCGAGCCAATTGAAGCTTGGCTTGCTCTATGTGATTAAGATAGATATGGGTGTCAGAGAGAGTATGAACAAATTCGTGGGCTTTGAAGCCGGTAACCTGCGCCATCATCATTAACAGCAGCGAGTAAGAAGCGATATTAAAAGGAACGCCCAAAAAAACGTCGCAACTTCGTTGGAAAAGATGCAAAGATAATTTTCCCTGAGCATGAAAAAACTTGAAAAAACAGTGGCAAGGCGCCACAAAAACCTTATCAACGTCTTCTGGATCCCAAGAAGTAACAACCAAACGCCTAGTATCGGGGAATCTTTTTAACTCTTCAATAACATTTGATATTTGGTCGATTGTCCCGCCAGCTCTCTTTTTCCAATGCCGCCATTTTTCACCATAGATAGGGCCTAACTCTCCCTCTGGTAAATCATATTTAGCACAAGCTTCAGGTGTTGCCCATTCGTCCCAAATGGTCACTCCGTGGTCTTGAAGGTATTTAACATTAGTATCCCCTTTCAGAAACCAAAGCAATTCATAAATAATCGATTTTAGCGGCATTTTTTTTGTAGTCAGCAAAGGGAAGCCGTCGTCCATCAAAAATCGCATCTGATAGCCGCAAACAGCGATATTCCCTACTCCCTGAGGATCGCCTTTTCTCTCTCCATTTTCTAAAACATATTTTAATAAATCTAAATACTGCTGCATGTTTTTTTATTGTAAAAGATTTTGAGGAATATGTATAATTTCAACCCCAGCCGACTCTAAGATTTTTCTTCCATCAAGATTGGAAGCTCCTTCAGTGAAATAAAGCTTTTTAATGCCGGCCCAGGCAATGAGCTTTGCACACAAAGAACAAGGAAAATGAGTAAGATAAAGAGATGACCCCTCTAATTTGATTCCATTTTTAGCAGCTTCGGAAATAATTTTTTGCTCAGCATGAATAGTTGGAGAAAGTTCCTGTTTTTCCCCGGCCTGAAAAAAATCTCTTATTGAACCAACCTGGTAGGGAGCTGTATCGTTGGGTACCCCTTGGTTGTAAGCAAGGGCTATTATTTTTTTATCCTTCACTAAGACCGCTCCTATTTGACGCCACCAATCGCTACTTTTTTGAGCTTCTTTATAAGCCCCTTTCATCATTTCTAGATCAAAAGGTTCTTTTGATTCTCTAGCATTATCAACCGGCAGCTCAGCTAAAACCTTTTCTTTGTCCCAACGGAGGAAAACTGATTGCCATTCTACTTTTTCATCTTTGAGATACTTACTGTATAAATTGCGGGAGATTTCGTCTTGGACCAAAATAAACTCTTTGCCCTTTAGCTCTTCAATTTTATCCCTAGAAAGAATTGAAACATTACTAAAACCAATTTTATTCAATAAATCTCTGACTACGTTTGTCTCTATTGCCGCGATATCTGGTTTAATTTCAGAAAGCTCTCCCAGAAGCTCTTCATCAATAATATAAACAATGAAAACTCTATCTTGAACTTGCTTCAAAAAATCTAAATACCCCTTGTGGATAACAGGGATATAAAGAATAAGAATTTTCTTTGGCATGGAGGGGCTTACTCAATGGTAATGCCCATATTGCGGGCAGTACCTTCGATAATTTTCATTGCTTGCTCAACATTGTCAGTGTTCAAGTCAGCCATCTTCTGTTCAGCGATTTTTCTTAATTGCTCTTTGGTAATTTTAGCTACTTTTGTTTTATTCGGCTCACCGGACCCCTTTTCAATCCCAGCCGCTTTTATCAAAAGCTCGGAGGCAGGCGGTTGTTTTAATTGAAAATTGTAGGTTCTGTCCCCGTAAATGGTGATCTCTACCGGGATTTTAAAGCCGACTTTATCTTTGGTAGCTTCGTTGAACTTCTGGCAAAATTCACCAATATTAACTCCGTGTTGAGCCAAACAAGGTCCAACTGGTGGAGCGGGGGTAGCTTGACCCGCTGGGATTTGTAATTTTACAATTGCTTTAATTTTCTTAGGCATAAGTTATAGTTTTTTGATTTGTAGGGAATCTAGTTCGATTGGCGTGTCTCTGCCAAACATATTGACTAACACTTTTACTTTCCCCCGCTCAGCATCAATTTCTGAAACTTTGCCGTCAAAATCTTTAAAGGGGCCGTCAATAATTTTTATCGGATCTCCTACTTTAACCTCAATTTTGTATTGAGGAGTTTCTACTCCCATTCTCTTTTTTAGATTTTCAATCTCGTTTGACGAAACCGGAATTGGGGTGGTACCAGCTCCCACAAAACCAGTAACATTAGGGGTATTTCTGACGACATACCAACTGTCATCGGTCACTATCATTTCTACTAAAACATACCCGGGGTAAATTTTCTCTTCCACTACTTTTCTTTTGCCGCTTTTTATTTTAATCTTTTTCTCTTTAGGAACAATAACATTGAAAATTTTATCCTCCATGCCTAATGATTCAATCCGTTGTTTTAAATTTTTAGCAACGGCTTCTTCGTAACCAGAATAAGTGTGAATGACATACCATTTTTTTTCCTGTGGCAGCTGTTGTTTTGGCATACCTTATAAGACGAACTTATTTAGCAGAGTGGTGAAAATGAAATCGAGGGTTCCTAAAAAGACAGCTACGGCTACGGAAACACCAATAACAATTAAGGTGTACTTTAAAGTTTCCTGGCGAGTTGGCCAGTTTACTTTTTTCATTTCCAGACGAACCTCTTTAAGAAAAGTAATGATTTTGGTTGGGATATTTTTTATATCCATACTTGCTTGCTGAAGTTTTAAAAAAAGCCCGCCAGGGCTTCATCCCCTATAATAACAGACTTGAAGCTCTATTGTCAACCTAAGGAGGTTATTGTCCAATTAGCTTCTTAAAGTTTTCTATCAGCCGAGAGATTGCCTCAGACACAGAAGCTAAACTGTTTTCTACGTTCTTTAATCCGGTTTTAGCAACACAAGCGCCGTTAAGGCAGCCCTGAGGGCATTCATAGGTTTCCGAAGCATAATAGCCATTTTGGCAATAATTTTCTTTCAAGGTAATTTCAGATTCGCACTGATCATAATCTGTGACAGCGCCGTCACCATGAGTTACTTTTCCATAGGTTTCGTAATCCTTTCCTCCATCTGAATCGTTACAAACCACGCCGGTGCTTTCATCATTCCCCACGGCCTGCTTGCAAACCCCATCTACACAACCGTATTCGCATTCGACTAGTTTATAAGTTTTTTCGCCAGCTGCCGTACAAACCCACTCTTTTAGATTATCTCCTAAGAAACAGGCGTCGTAATTAGTCACTCCGTCTTTGGTGATAGCGCCGTAGACGTATTCGTTTATCCCCTTATCCGAATCAAAACAAGAAGCTGTCACCCCTCCAATAGCCATTATATTGCCCTCTATTGGGAAACCTACCACTGAATATCCATCGCTGAGGGTCAGGTATAGTTCCTGGGGCATTGTTAGTTGGAAAGTTTTCCCATCGCCAGCTTCGGGTTTTATGTCTACCGAAACAATCACCTTTTTGGTAGCTAAAGAAGGAATTTCAAAAAGTGGCGGAATTACAGCTTTGCCTGCTTCGTAAGCGGGAGGATTTGAAACGCTGGTAAAACCATCGACACTGGCAGTTTGACTAAAGTAAGCAGCTCCCAACAAAGTGCCATCGCTAAGTCGCCAATAAATGTTGCCAAAATCATTAGGTTGAGCCTTGCCCTCTAACTTTACCGATATTTTTTCGACTGAAATAGTTTTTTCGGTTAGATTGGTAAGGGTAAATTTTAAAGCAGAAAAATCGTTGGTGCCAGCTTTCACCGTAGAGGATTCCGGATTGTCTGAAGATAGCGCAACTGAAAGATAGCCGGTAGAAGAAATAACAACAGGATTGCCCAAGGCCAAACCTGCAGCATAGACAGCAGCTCCAGAGGCTATTCCGATTGCCTCGATATCTGCTCCGCCGTTAATTTGCATATAAAGCTGGGGGGCTGAGGTTCCAATAGGAATATCTGCCTTGACGGTCAGAGCATCACTGGTAGATTTTTGCAAAACCCAATTTAAACCAGTGAAAACGGCACAACCATTAACTAAAGCAGCTTGGGTTGAACTGATTTGGCTATTGCCAAAATAAAGTTTTAAGTTGGAAACATCCGAGGACCAGGCAGAAGAACTTTTTCCATCTTCTTTCCTAAATACGCACACTTTCAAAGAATCAATTTTGATGTTTTCTTCGTGATTAACAGTAAATTTTGCTTTTAAAAATTCAACGCTGCGAGCGCCAACAAAAACAGTTTTAGTCGCTGGAGAATCTTCGGCTAAAGAAACGGAAAGGTTTCCTTCTTTAACGCAGGCTCCATTTTTACAGCTGTTAAAACCTAAGGCGTCACAATAGTAATCCATATAAATACAGCTTTGCGTATTTTGCCAGGAAGCAGCGCAGTAATACTCTCTTAAAGCAGTATTGTTCAAACAAGTATCCTGATAAGCTCCTTTAGCATCGGTGCAAGTCCCCTTGACTGTTAATCTTTTTTGAAAATCTTTATTGTTATTTCCAAACCAATCGGTGTCGCTGCAAGTTGTCGCAACTACTTTTTCTTCCGTTTTTTCTGAAGTCGTTGCCGGAGATGTCGTTGGAGCTATTGTTGGAGTTGTCACCTTTGGAGTGGTTACTTTGGCAGTAGTAGCTACTTTCTCTTCGCAAACATCTATCCAACGGTCTTGTCCGTACTTAACTCCCACATCAAGAGCGCAATAGCCGGTGGTGCAGTGAGTATTACTGTCACAATCGCCTTGGCCAGCTTTACATTTGCAGTCGGTGGCGCAATAATGCCAATCCCACAAGGGCAAGGCGTGGCAATCAGCTACAACCTCCTCTTCAACTGCCGTCTCCTCGCCAGAAAAGGCGCTTAACTGCAGCTGAATTTGCCCAATCCTTTCTTGAAGTATAAGAATTTGTTCCTGCAAAAGCAGGACTTCTTCTTTAAGCTGGGCTGTTAACTCTTGCATCTCTGCAGCCACCTCTGCCTTAGAAGTAGGAACGCCCAAATTAAAGAGAAAGCTAAAAAAAGCTAAAAATAAAATTAGGAAAAGGGGTTTTGAGTGCCTCATGTTTTTGTTTTGGTTAATTTTAAACCGAGCTTAGTCGATGAAGCTGTTGCTTCATCTCCAGGCTTCGCTGGCGCTCGCCTAGTCGATGAAGCTGTTGCTTCATCTCCAGGCTTCGCTGGCGCTCGCCTAGTTAATTATAAACAATTTCTAGTTAGATGTCCAAGTTTTTATATATCCAGGTTTTTGACTGCCTTGGCGTGCACTCAAAGAGCTAAAGCTTTTTTCGACATGCCAAAACTATTTATATGTCTAGATTTTTGACTTTTTTGGCATGTGTTTGGATAAATTTCTTTCGCGGCAGCACTTCTAACCCCATTAAGGTATCAAATATTTTATCGGCTTCTCTGGCATCTTCAATGTCAACCCGAAGCAAAACTCTGTTTTCTGGATTCATGGTGGTTGTCCACAGCTCTCCAGGATTCATCTCGCCCAAACCTTTATATCGCTGAATGCTCAAGCCAATAGTTTTTTTCATCGCCTTCAAAAGGCCGGCTTTTTGGTCTTCGGCATAAGCATATTTTATTTCTTTACCAGCTTGAATTTTATAAAGAGGCGGCTGGGCAATATAAAGATGGCCAGCCTCAATAATTGGCTTGAAATAACGATAAAATAAGGTCAAAAGCAAAGTTCTAATGTGAGAACCGTCGACATCGGCATCAGTCATAATAATAATTCGGTGGTATCTTAACCTGTTTAAGTCGAAATCTTCAGCAACAGCTGTGCCCATAGCAATAATTAAAGATTTAATTTCTTTTGAAGATAAAATTTTATCTAATCGCGCTCTCTCAACATTTAAAATCTTTCCCCGCAAAGGTAAAATTGCCTGAAATTTTCTGTCTCGAGCTCCTTTTGCACTGCCTCCGGCACTCTCACCCTCAACTATATAAAGCTCTGATTCTTCAGGTTTTTTTGAGCTGCAATCGGCTAATTTCCCGGGCAGAGCCAACCCCTCCAAAATTCCTTTTCTTAAAACGGTTTCTTTAGCGACCCTGGCTGCTTTTCTTGCTTTCTGAGATAAGGCGCATTTTTCAATAATTGCCCTGGCATCATTTGGATTTCTTTCCAGAAAATCAGCTAATGTTTCAGAAACCACTGCTTCCACCGCTGCTTTAGCTTCAGGGTTGCCCAGCTTGGCCTTGGTTTGCCCTTCAAATTGAGGCTCTCTAATTTTTACCGAAACCACGCCGGTCAATCCTTCTCTAACGTCTTCACCGCCTAAATTTTCTTCGTTTTCTTTGAGAAGGCCGTTCTTTCTGGCGTAGTCATTAAAAGTTCTGGTTACAGCAGTACGAAAACCAGTTAAGTGCGTGCCTCCTTCTCCAGTATGGATGTTGTTAGCAAAACCTTCTTCAAAGCACTCGTATTCTTCGGTATATTGAAGAGCAGCTTCCACTACAATGTCATCTTTTTCGCCAATTCCATAAAAAATATTTGGATGACGAGGAGTCACTCCCCGGATTAAATATTTGACATAAGAAGCCAGCCCTCCCTCAAAGCAAAAAGCATAGGATTTTGTTGGTTTTTCTCTAAGGTCTTGCACCGTGATTTTAACCCCCTTAGTCAAATATGCCTGCTGGCGAAGGTGGTTTAAAATCCTCTTGAAATCAAATTTAGTTTCTTTAAAAATTTCTGGGTCTGGCTCAAAGGTAACAACGGTGCCGGTGTATTTACAATTACCAATTTTTTTAACCTTTGACTTTGCCTTGCCGCGAATATATTCTTGATAAAACCTTTGGCCGTTGCGACAAACTTCGACACCCATCCAAGAAGACAAAGCACAAACCACCGAAACTCCCACGCCGTGCAGCCCGCCAGCCACTTGATAAGACTTTCCACCAAATTTGGCTCCGGCGTGCAAGGTGGTCATTACCGTCTCTAAAGCCGATTTTTTGGTTTGGGGGTGTTTTTCAACCGGAATCCCTCTGCCGTCATCTGCGGTTTTAACTTTGTTGCCAGGCTGGAGCACAACCTCAATGCTCTTGGCATAACCTGCCATTGCTTCGTCGAGCGAATTATGAGCGCAAATAGGCGAAAACCCTGCGACAAAATTCTCTCCATTTGGAACCGAGATATCATATACCCAAGGATGCTTATATTTTATTTTTTCAATTTTTCTAACCCTTAATATGCCTAAATCTGAGTTTAAAAAATTAAGAGTTCCCGACTTTAAGATCAGCTTTTCTTTTTCTAATAAGGCCAATACTTTGTTTTGAGAAATTCCTAACTGTCCGTTATTTCTTTGATTAAAAGTTGGTTGATCGAAACATTTTTCAATTACTTCATCGAAAGGAAGATAATTAAAGTAAGAAGAATTGGTATTCCAATAAAAATCTAAGGCATAAGAAATTTCTTGAGATTTAATTTCTCTCCTTTTCTTTTTTCCTTTATAATTTATATCAATAAATCTCTTATCTCTGCTTTGTTTCCTTTCTCCGTAAGAATAGGTTTTATTCAAAGAAGAAAGAAGATAAGAGAGTGTGGTAATGAAATCTTTATTTTTAGCTGTGGCGTTAAACTTCCCTCGCTCTGTCTCTGCCGGAACGGTATTTTTAATTAAATGATGGGTCCAAATTTTTGTCGGATACCCGTCGCCGGCCAAATATCCGATTAAATATCTCTCTCTTAATTTCCGGCCCAAATTAAATATAAAGTCCGGAACTTTTTTATTTGAACTATTCTCGCCGATTTTTATAATTTCTTTAAAAATTAAAGCTATCAGATAAGAATCAATAGCAACCGTTCTGGCTGTCTCGTGAGCATAACGGGGTTTCACATCAACTCCGAATACTTGTTCAATAGAAGAGCAAGTATAGCCAATTAAATCTTTTTCATTCTCTCCAAAACTAAATACTACACGATTGGGAATTCCTTTATTTTTTACAATTGAACCTTCAGCAGAGAAAATGCCCAGAAGTTCAGCAAACTGATGGTTAATTTTAAGCCTCGATTTTAAACGGATTTTTTCATTCCATCTCGTCCCAATTAAAATCTGCCCTTTAAACTTTTCAATATCTTTTTGCCCAAGTTGTCTTAGTAAATTAAATGGGAGATAACCCCAACGTCTGTAATCGTAAAAAATATTAGCCGAGTGCTGCACATGGGTTTTATTGGCTTTTTCTTTAAGAACCGATTTAAGTTTTTGATAAATATCTTTGGTTAATAAGTCTTTAACATTGTATAAATGTAAACTTTTGGTCTTTTGGGCTGGCAATTTTAGAAGTTTATCAATTAAATCAATTTCCCCGATTGACTCTGCGTCTTCTGGCCAGATTTTTGGAACAACTACCGGAGTTCCAATTCGAAGTTCCGAACCTTTTATTGGTAGAATTTGACCATCTTTTAAAGTAAATAAAGAATGGTAAGGAGTTATTTCAATTTCTCGATTGTTCTGAAGGATAATTTTTGATATTTCACTATTTACTTTGTGGCGAATCAAGGAAAAAACCGGCTGGAATTTCAACTTCAAATCTTGAGAATCAAAGGATAACGTTTCCATCTCAAAATTATCGCGCAAAATTTCAGCTTCGCCCTCGGTTGATTTATTGATTAAACCGGTATTTTTCTTAAAAAGCCCGTCTATTATTCCCCCAATCTTGCCGATTTGAATTTCGCCTCGGTTTCTAATTATTAATGGGGTCTGATAGCTTACCGAATTATCAACGCACTCCCAAATCAAGTGATGTAATCCCTCGGGACCGGTGGAGCCAATGTACATTCCCGGCCTTTTTCTAACCGGTTCCAGCCCCTCAAGAACATAAATGTCCTTTGCTTCGTAATTTGATTCCTTTTTTCTGTTTTTTGTTGCTGATCTTTTGGCCATCGAAGAATATTTTATTTTCTAACTTCCCACTCTGGATTTTGTTCCAGAGTTTTAACTATTTTATTTTGAATCTCGTCAACCTCTTGTGAAGCAAGAGTTCTATTCTCTGCTTGATAAATAATATGGAAGGCTAAATTCTTTTTTCCTTCGGGCAGCTCCTCACCTTCGTAAACATCAAAGAGGTCAACATCCCGAATTAGTTTTCCGCCAGCCACTTCAATTTTATTCAACACCTCCTCTACTTTAGTTCCTCGCGGCACTAAAACTGCCAGGTCTCTGACAGCCGCCGGATATTTGGAAATGGGTTGGTAAATTGTTTCTTCTGAACAAAGCTTTTGTAATTTCTCAAAATCAATATCAAAAACAACTACCCGGTTGTCAATTTTAAAGTGGTCAATAATTTTAGGAGAAATCTCTCCCAAAAAGCCGATCTCTTCGTGGTCAACTTTAATTTCGGCGCATTTTTTAGGATGCCACATAGAAATTTTTGAGTCTTCGGGTGTGGACTGATAAGAGTCGTACCAAACATTGCTGATGCCTAATTTTTGAAGCAATAAATCAACCATTCCTTTCAGTTGATAAAATTCATCACCAAGAATTGCAGCGGTTAATTGCTTCGCCTCCTCCACATTTTTTGTTTTTCTAAATATTTTGCCCAATTCAAAAATTTTAATTTCGTCGGTATATCGCTGATTTCTTTGAATATTGTTGAGTAAATTGAGAATCAAACTCGGCCTAAGATATCTTTGTTCGGTTGACATCGGATTTTCCAATTCTATAACCGCCGACTTATGCTGATTTGACTGATAAATGGCGATTTGCTCTTCGCTAACGTATGAATAATTATAAACTTCGGTAAATCCTGCTTCTTTTAAAATGTTCTTAGTCAATTCTTCCCAGAAGACGCTAAAATTCTTTTTTGGCGGTATCAAAGAAACCGTCGGGAAGACAGCCCTGATATTCTGGTAGCCGTAGATTCTTCCAACTTCTTCAATTAAATCTTCGGGTATAGTAAGGTCCAGCCTAAATGTGGGGACCTCTATTGTTAGAATATTGAATTTAGAATTTAGAATCTTGAATTCTAAACTTTTAAGGATCTCTATCACTTCTCTTTTGGGAATTTTAATGCCCAACAATCTTTCGGTATAATCTAAATCTAATTTAATTCTTTTGGGCAAAACTTTGTTTGGATAGGCATCGATTAAACCTTTAGCTACTTTCCCCTTAGCCAATTTTTGAATTAAGAAAGCAGCCCGATTAATGGCAAATTCGGTTAGATTAGGATCGATGCCGTGTTCAAAACGCCAAGAAGCGTCGGTTTTTAAATTAATTTTCCTAGAGCCTTTACGAATAATCCTAGGATTAAAGCTGGCTGACTCTAAAACAACGACCTTGGTTTTTTTGTCTATCTCAGGCAATTTTCCTCCTTTTATTCCGGCAATAGCTACAGGAGATCTGGCATCGGCAATAACTAAAATATCCTCATCTAAGTCGTATTTTTCTTCATCTAAAGTGACTATCTTTTCGTTATGTTTGGCAAATCTGACAATAATCTTGTTCCCGGCAAGCTTTCCGCTGTCGAAAGCGTGTAGGGGCTGACCAGTCTCCAGCATTACGTAATTAGCAATATCAACAACATTGTTGATTGACCTTAAACCGCAGGATTTTAATCTTGCCTTCAACCATTTTGGCGAAGGAGCAACTTTAACATCGGTAACTACCTTAGCCGTATATCGCGGACAAGCGTCTTTATCTCTGACCTCAACTGAAACAAAATCTCTCGTCTGGAATTTGCCTGCCCCGTTAGAAACCGAAGGTTTTCTAATGGGAGAATTTGTGAGTGCCGCGCACTCCCTTGCTATCCCCAAATGCGAAAAACAGTCTGGCGCCCGGTTTGGCAAAACATCAATATCTAAAAGCCAATCCCCTCCTACTCTTTTTACCTCTTCCACTTCAAAAGCGCAAAGTTCCAAAAGCTCAGCCAGTTTCTCTGGCGCAGGCAGCCTTTTTCTAAAAAAAGATTGTAGCCAATTATATGAAAAAACCATTAAAATTGTTTTAAAAATCTTAAATCGCCTGAATACAACAGGCGGATATCGTTGATTTTATACTTCATCATAGTCAATCTATCAAGGCCCATCCCGAAAGCAAAACCTTGCCAGTTCTTAGGATTAAGACCTGAATTTTTAAACACGTTGGGGTGCATCATCCCTGCTCCCATCATTTCCATCCAGCCAGTTTGCTGGCAGGCCGAACAGCCCTTTCCCCCGCAAACCAAACAGGTCATATCAACTTCAAAAGAAGGTTCAGTAAATGGGAAATAACTCGGCCGCATTCTAATTTCGACCGGCTTCTCAAAAAATCTTTGGAAAAATTCTTGAATTATTGCTTTAAAATTAGCCACGCTGATATCTTTGCCCGCCATTAAGCCATCTATTTGATAAAAGTTGCTTTCGTGGGAGGCATCGGTAGCTTCGTGGCGGAAGCAACGGCCAATGGTAATGATTCTCAAAGGCGGGTTATTTTTTTCCATATATCTGGCATCAACCGGCGTGGTGTGGGTCCGCAAAAGCAGGCCGTCTTTGAGATAAAAAGTGTCCCACATATCCCGGGCAGGATGGTCTTTGGGAATGTTTAAAGCATCGAAATTATACCATTCATTTTCTGCTTCCGGCCCCTCCACCACAGAAAAGCCCATGGCTTGAAAAATCTCCTCAACTTTTCTTTTAACCTGGGTTAAAGGGTGCAGATGGCCAAGTGTCAGCTTCTTGCCAGGCCGAGTAACGTCAATCCATTCTTCTTTGTCCTCCGTGGCTTTAGCGAAGGAGAATTTCTTTTGCTCAAATTTTTCTCTCAAAAAGGTTTTTAATTCGTTTGCTTCTTTGCCCACTTTCGCTCTTTTTGCTTTGGGCATCCTTTCCAAAGAACGCAAAACCAAGGTAAGCTCACCTCGCTTCCCTAAATACTTTTTGAAGATCTCGTTCAAAAATTTTAAATCCCCTGCCCTGTTTATTTCTCGCTGGGCCTGTTTTTTCAGCAATTTCAGGTTTATTTTCGGCATGTTTGTTCTTTTATTTTACCTTAATTTTAACCTAAAAGCAACCCCAAGGGTTGTGGATAAAGTGAAGCTTTGGATATTCAATCTTACTTAATTTATTATACCATGGCATAGATAATGAAGTGGAATAAATGGATAAAGAGCCGCTGAATCTTCTAGATTCAACGGCTCATAAAATACTTCATTCTTCTCTCAATAACTGCCAACGAAGTTTTGTTCCAGCTCGAAACGGCACAACGCCACCAATTTGCTCGGGCACTATCCATTCTTTTTTGACGAGGGTAATAGTGCCTTCATTGAGCGGAAGGCCGTAAAATTCGGCGCCGAAACGCGAGGTAAAATCCTCAAGCCGGTCAAGCTTCCCGGCCCGCTCAAAAACTTCGGCCAGAACCGCTGGAAGTACGGGCGCAGTAAATACTCCGCAAGCTCCCTTGGCGCACTCTTTCTTTTCGCGCAGATGAGGAGCTGTGTCCGACCCAAGAAAGAATTTTGCATTGCCGCTTGTCGCCGCCTGGATGAGCACATCCCTATCTTCGAAATCTTTCGGCATTGGATTGCAGGCATTGTGCGGCTGCACTCCGTAGCCAATAATATCGTTCAAGGTTAAACAAAGATGGTGGACGGTAATGGTCGCGGCGACATTCTTTCCAAGCCGCTCCACTGTCTGGACTCCACTTCTTGTCGAAACGTGCTCAAGAACAATCTTAAGGTCAAGAAATCTTTCGGCAAGCCATAGAAGCGTCGGGAGAAATGCCTCCTCTCGTTTTGTAACGAGCGTTCGTTCCTGGTCTATCTCTCCGTGCAAAAGCAGCAGCATGCCGACATCCTGCATTGCTCTAAATGTCTCTAAAATTTTCTTGCCAGAAAAATCGCGCAGCCCTTCGTCTGAATTCGTTGTGACGCCCAAGGGATATACTTTACCGGCAATCGCTCCCGCCCGCTTGGCTTCAACAATCATTTTGGGCGTTGTATTATCCCTTATTTCAATTGTCATAAGAGGTTCAAGCACGGACATACCGGCCAGCTTCATGCCATTGAGCAACCGCAAGAGATGATCGCGATACCATATAACGTCTTTTCCAGTCAGAATTGCCCGGGGCCGCGTGTTCGGCATTACTGTTGCCCGACCGGCATAGCGCGCTGTAAAAGGCACCACGTCAATCATAATGGGCCCAATCCTAAAGTGGCAATGCATGTCGTCAAAACGGCGCAATGTTATTCTGTCACTCATTGTCCTCTCCTCCATCTTTTAACGTAGCCAGTTGGTTTCCAAGGATAAGGCAAGAAAATGGTTCCGAAATGATAAGCAGAAGCACCAAGCATTTTAAGCCGTCGGATATCGTCGTATTCCCAGATACTTGGTCCAATTACGGGAACATTTGCTCCTCGAAATAGCTCCGACACTATCTTCCAAGTAAAGGGCTGGGCAACTCTTCCCGAGACGCCGCCCCCGCCATATTTTGCCAGAGGTGAGGGTTTATCTCCGAACACAACTTTCCAAGGAACGCTATTTATACTAATCGCTTCAATAATACCTTCTAACCTTCTGGCGATTTGAAGATATGGTTGGACAAAACTTAGTTTCAATAAGACTGGAAGTGCAGTAACTTCTTTAATAGCATAACAGTTTTCTATTACCATATTAGCGTTTTCTAAAAGCGTGGGGTCGATATTCGGACAGGAAGCATTGTATTCAACCCCCACCACGTTCTTCAAATCGTTCAGTCTTTTAACTATTTCCAGACAACCTTTGATTCTACCGTCAGGTTCAGTGATAGAAACTACCACCTTATATTCGCAACGACAGATAATTGGATGATCCCTTTCTAACCAACTATCAAATCCTGAATTCGTTAAACCGATGGCATTAATTGCTCCGCCGATTAAACGAGGTATTGCCAGCGCCATTAAGGGATTAATTTCATTGCCTTCTTGGGAGATGAATTTTACTACATCCCAAGGATGAGACCAACGAAGATTTCCCTTCCACTGATCAGGAAATAAAGTCTTAACGACAATAGTAAAGAGGTGGGGATCCAACAAACCGACCCAGCGAAGTGGCCATTCCCACGGCCAACCCCGGCCATCGAAAGCTAAAGAGCCCGAGGCGGCTACAAACTCGAGACGATGACCATTACTCAACTCAATCATTTCTCATTCCTCCTCTCTATAAAAAATTGGGAAGGTGCTATCCCTCCCCTTTTACATCTGACCTTATTATAACTGATTGATTTTGCAAATCAACATAAAACAGCCCGGGAGGATAAACCCTTCGGGCTGTTACAATTTTGTTTACAGTGCTAAACCCTCAACTACTGTTGAGAGGTCGTAATCAAACGCCAGTTCTCATCTGTAGCCTTCGGTTTGATGGGCTTGGATCCCATCTTGCAAAGCGGACATTCTGGTGGAGGCCAATCATTCACTCGGTGGTTAGCAACCGCCACGACTTGGAACTCGCCCACTCCTTCTATAGCTATCGCCGTTAAGCCGCCACGGTTGATGATGACCAGCTCCAAGGGCAGAATTTTCACTTTAGGCTGCCTTGATAAGATATCGGCAACCGCCTCCTTAAAACCAGTACCTTTGGTGCAAAAGTCTTCGTCTAAAAGCAACGTTTCGTCGGGCGCGATGGTGCTCACCATTACTATCCGGCCGTCTTCTTTTCGCATCTCAGCATTCTTCACGTCCATTATTTTGGCGACTTCTTGACCAAGCTGACTAGCGCCATCCGGGATGCCCGCCACCCAGTTGGGTTTGGGTATTCCCAATTGGTTAAAGCGCAAGACCTGCTGATCAGCCATTATCGTTCTTATGTTGAGAAGTTCGAGAAGAATCCGGGATATGAAGAAACCGTCGCTGTGCCACTCTGACTTTAAGATGGCATGCATTCCTACTTTTCCTTTTTTTGCAGCCTCGTAATCATAAGCCCAGAATGCGCCCAGAGTTTCGGCAATGTAGATAACCTCTTCCTCGCTTAATAACTGGATATTGCCAGGCCTCATAAGACTGTCTGGATGAAGACCAAGTAATTGGTCTTTATCCATTCCTACGATCTTTAGCATCGTTCACCTCCTTGCTTGGGTTTTTGTTGCGGCGCGCTCGCCGCAGGCGAGCACGCGCTCTCTTTCCGTTTATTCCTCGTTTCATCTTTCCACCTGCCGGTACTGGTTAATCATCTCGTGGAGCTCAATGGTCTTTTGACGAGCCACTTCAGCGAAGTCAGAACCGCTGGAACCAAAGATGATCGCTCGGGCAGAATTATAGATGGCGTCTTTCTTCCTTTCACTCATGCCATACTTTACTGCTGGCTCGACTTCACCGCCCTGAGCACCAAGGCCAGGAATAAGAATCGGCAAGTTGCCAACTTCTTGACGAATATCTTTCAATTCTTCAGGATAAGTGGCGCCGACTACGATACCGCAATTCCCGAGTTTATTCCATTCCACTACCGCTTTGGCTACACGCATGAAAAACGGAATACAGTCACCGTCATCGCGAATATCCTGGAACTCACCAGCTCCCGGGTTTGATGTCCGAGAAAGAACAAAGAACCCTTTGTCTGGTCGAGATAGAAACGGCTGTAATGCCTCTCCGCCCAGATAAGGATGTAAGGTTATGGCGTCAAAACCAAAAACCTCGAAGGCGGCTTTAACATAACCGTTGTTGGTGTTGCCGATGTCGGCCACTTTTGTGTCGCCGATAACCGGTACTCCAGGTGCTCGCTTATTAGCATAGGCTACCGTCTTAACTAAAGCTGAAAGCCCCGGCAATCCCAACGCCAGGTAGAAAGCCCAGTTGGGCTTGTAGGCGCAGACCAGATCGCAAGTAGCGTCAACAATGGCCGAATTGAAATAAACCAACGTTTCTTCGTCTGTATCTTTGACGGACGCAGATGGAATCTTTCCCCGTTCGCTGTCCAAGCCGACGCAGACAGATTTTTTCTCATCCCATCTTGCATTGATTAGTTCAGAAAAAACTCTTGTCATTTCGTTCCTCCCTTTTTTGTTTCATTTCTGTTCCAGAGCACTTGAGTGCCTGGGCCAAAAGATTTTTTCGGCGATTGTCGGGCAATAAGGTATTTTATCCCTCTCTTCTCGGTTATCTTTCCGCTCACCCTTCTTTTCTCTCCGTTGGTGAACGCAAGAATCACAGAACACTGCCCTGTTGGAAGCTCGCTGATTTTCAACTTTTACCTCCTTCACCTCTTTTTAAAGAGGCGACAACTCCTCGAACAATTAGTTCCTCGGGGCTAATGCCGTCTAAAATTCTCTCGGCCCTTATTTCGTTGTATTCCGCATCATCACCTGGTTTATTCACTCGCTTCGCTGCCTCTCTGGCCATTTTATCAATTAAGTCTTTGGTTAATACAAAAGGACCTGGCATTTTGCATCACCTCCTTTCCATTGCGTAAAAGATTTTGCAACTGTTTTATAATTCGGGAAAACCAACTCAACCTTGGCCAAAAATCAATGTTACGCATCTTGAATTTTCTGTGCCCGCAGTGCGGGCAATCTTTAAGATGCGGGCCGTAGTTTGTGTGACAAGATTTACAGTATTTTAACTGCAATTGTATCACCTCCTCTCATTATTCT
>Ga0210017_1001296_pt1 | contig 21766 bp, 27 predicted proteins | sample CryGeyCG2014_020_FD_183966 | JGI IMG/M metagenome (GOLD analysis project Ga0210017, IMG submission 183966) | Groundwater microbial communities from aquifer - Crystal Geyser CG08_land_8/20/14_0.20 (SPAdes) (version 2) | ecosystem: Environmental > Aquatic > Deep subsurface > Groundwater | place... | reverse complement strand
TCGGCTGACAACAAAGCTTTCACGGCCATCAGCAGCGATAAAGGGTATGGCGAAGTCTGGGGCAACACCCCCGGCACAGCCATCCTTGACGGAGCGGGAATTCAGAACCTCAATGTTGTGAACATCGGCGCGGACTATGATGTCAATGACAAGGTGAAAGCCTCGGCTGATTATCTCATGCTTAAGAGGAATGAGGTAGCCGCGGGCGCCGAAGACAAGATAGGCAGCGAGCTGGATCTGAAGGTCTGCTATGCGCATTCAGAGAATGTCAGCCTGGATCTTGTTTTAGCAAGGCTTATGTCGGACAAAGCCCTGGCTGATCCTGCATCCGACATTGACAAAGTGAACCTGCAGATGAACATAAAGTTCTAAGCGGGACAGGAATTTTTAATCAAGGGGCCGGACTGTCCTGAAAAGGGCGGACCGGCCCCGAAAGCAGGAGGATTGACATGGAACTTCAGGTGATGGTGAATGAGCGTGAAACAGGGAAGAAATCTCTTCTCAAACAACTTAGAAGAGACAAAAAGACGCCCGCTGTCATATACGGCGCGAATTTCAAACCTGAAGCTGTCTGGGTTGATGAAAAAGAAATCTCGGGAATAATCAAGCATTCAAAAACTTCCGTTCTCACTCTCAACGAAGGTAAAAAAAAGCTCACAGCCGTTATCAAAGATGTTTCTTACGATGCTCTCAGCGACAGAGTGAATCATGTTGACTTTATGAAAATAGAAGCCAAAAAAGAACTTGATCTCACCATACCCCTGGAGCTTGAGGGAGCGTGCAAGGGCGTCAAAGAAGGCGGCATCCTTGATTTCATAGTCAGGGAAATAGAAATAAGGACGATTCCGTCCAAAATACCGCATTCAGTCAAAATAGATGTGTCGGATTTGGCGATAGGCGACACAATGAAGATATCAGAGCTTCATATTCCCGAAGGCGTCACGGTGCTTACTCCCGGAGACCACATATGTATAAGCATACAGGCCCCGAGGAAGGAAGAGGAAGCCGCCGTCACTGAGGCCGAGGCCGGCGCCGCCGAACCCGAAGTTGAGAAAAAGGGTAAGGACGCCAAAGGTGCGCCGGAAGCCGAAGGTGCGCCAAGGCGTGCTGAAAGTGCGCCAAAGCGTGCCGAAGGTGCGCAGGGGCGCGCCGAGGCCAAAAAACCCGCTGATAAGAAGTGATAAAGTGCTGGCTGTTTTCGGGCTGGGCAATCCTCTCCGCCACGGCGGACTTTCAGCGTCGTACAACGGGACAAGACACAACATAGGGAAAGAGGCGGCCCTTTCACTCAAAGGCCGAATGCCTCTCGCGTTTAAAGGCCCTTTCGCGGATATATATGTTCGGGGGGGCAGGGCTCTCATTGAGGGTAATATCTATATGAACGAATCGGGACTGGCTTTCAAAGATGCTGTCAAAAAACTGAAGATTAAAGCTGAGGATATACTTGTGCTCTGCGACGACTTTAACATTGAACTGGGTAAGATGCGTTACAGGGTGAGCGGATCTTCCGGAGGGCACAAGGGGCTTGATTCGGTTATAGAAGAAGCGGGAACCGACAATTTTCCCCGGCTCCGGCTGGGCATAGGCCCGCCCGTTTTTGATTATGCAGGAGTGAAAGACTGGGTGCTGGAAGCGTTTCAGGCCGATGAGAGAGCAAAAGCCGAGGCGCTGCGTAAGGCCGCATCTGATTTTGTGAAAAGTAAATGGGGGCGTTCCTGGCCGGGGGAGAACAACGGTTTCAATGTTTAACAGTTTCAAAAAAAAGGTGATAATGGGGATGATAATTCTCGCCCCCATGGCTGTGACGCTCTATGTTTTCGCTTTCATGATCAGAGTGATCGCGGGTCTGACGGCGCCGTTAATTCCCTTTCTTCTCAGACTGCCTTTTTTTTCCTCATTCCCCGCGGCGGCCACCTATGTCGTTAGTTTTCTGGCAGCCATTCTTTTTCTCTGGCTTTTGGGCACGGTGGCTTCTAATATTTTCGGCAGAACAGTTCTGATCTTCGCGGAAAAAATATTTCTTAAAGCGCCGGTTATAAACCGCATATATGTCATCATCAAACAGGTCGTTCATGCCATGACCTCCACCCGCTCCGCTTTCCGCAAAGTGGTGCGGATAGATTATCCGAGGAAGGGTATCAAGACGCTGGCCTTTGTGACGGGCGAAACGGTTCTTCACGGAGTTTCTCACTACTCACTTTTTGTGCCGACGACACCGAACCCCACCAGCGGCTTTTTCTGCATGATTCCCGTCGATGAGGCGGAGGACGCCGGATTCGGTACGGAAGTCGCCATGAAGATTATAGCTTCGGGCGGCATGATAAGATGAGGACGGAGGAATTGACAAGTTTTATCCAAATGATACAATGAAAGCCGTGCCAATAAATATAAAAGCAATCATCGGAAAGCTCACCGCGATTCACAAAGGCGGTGATGTTATAGGCGTTGATTTTGGCCGCTCCTCGGTGAAGATAGCAAAGCTCAAAAAAAGCGGCGAGAAATACGCGCTGGCGCTCTACGGCGCCATACCTGTTACCGCCGCGGCAGCCGGTGCCGAGCCCACGGAAGAGGAGATGGATTCCACCGTTAAGGCGGTTAAAAATTTCTTTAATTCAAAGGCGGTTAAGTCGGGTGTGGGAGCGGTTTCCGTCATGGGCAATTTTGTTATCGTCAGATATGTAAAATTTCCCAAAATGTCCACTGATGAGTTAGCGAAGAGCCTGCGTTTTGAAGCGGAAGAGTTCATTCCCTTTGACATAACCGATGTGTATCTTTCCACCGAGATTATCAGAGATATTGAAGAGGAAGGCCAGCCCAAAATGGAAGCAATCCTTGTGGCCGCCAAAAAAGATATTGTTGACATGCGCATTTCCATGATGAAGAGAATAGGCATGGATCCTCTTGTGATTGATGTGGACGGGTTTTGCGTCACCAATGTCTATGAGCACTGTTATCCCGATTTTGCCGATAGCAACACGATGTTCCTCAACATAGGAGCTTCCATGACAACGCTTACCATCGCCGAGCACGGCACGGTGCGCGTCGTCAGGGATATACCCTTCAGCGGCAACGGTCTCACCAATCTTGTTATGAATACTTTCGCGAGCGATTTTTCCCAGGCTGAAGCCCTGAAAAGGCAGTATGGAATAGTGCCGTCGGCTGAAATGGAAACCATGTCTGACGCGGAAACAGCCGAGCAGGTGACTTCGGCCCTGATACAGGGCGTTGACGAACAGCTGCATGTTGAAATGCAGAGATCCATAGATTATTTCAATACGATATCAGGCTCTTCGGAGGAAATAAGCAAGATCGTGCTCACCGGCGGCGGGGCGATGCTCAAGAACCTGGACAAATATCTTAACAGACAGATGGATATTCCGGTGGAGATATTCAATCCCCTTGACTATATAGAGCATCCGGATGATCCCGAACTGCTGAAAAATGCTTCCGCCTATGCCGTGGCGATCGGATTGGCGCTGAGAAAGGCCGGGGATTCTTCGGCAATACGGGCTGTCTGATGATAAAGATAAATCTGCTACCGCAGGAGATAGAAAAAAGAGCTGTCGCGCAGCGCAGGATGATCCTCGCGGTGGCGGCCGGCGTGATGGTGGTTGTCGTATTCATCGGTATCTATCTTCTCAGGGTCGCGAAGATAACGACACTCAAAGGAGATCTTAAAACGGCGCAGGCGGAACTTAAACAATATGACGCGGCGCTTGCAAAGGTACAGAGGATAGAGGCGGAGAAAAAACGCCTTGAAACTCAGTTAGGCGTTATCACCAGTCTTATTGAGTCAAGGCTTGATTATCCCGTAATGATGGAGGTGATCACGCGAAGCGAGTTTCTGCCGGCCAACGCCAAAATCAACAATTTTTCCGCGACCTCGGCCGCGAACGGAATTAAATTCGCTTTTGCGGTGGAGGCGGCTGACAATTACTCCATTGCCGATTTACTCACAAACCTTGAGGAATCCCCGCGTTTTACGGAAGTGACCGTCAGCGGTTTTGCTTCCGCAGGCGCGGCAACGACTGCCGCGACAGCTCCGCGAAGCATGTCCGTGACCTGTCTTTATATTCCAGAAAGGAGCAATAAATAAATGGCCGAAGCTCAAGCTATACCGAAAGAACAAAAGATAATGCTGGCGGTACTGGCGCTTGCCGGCCTGTATATGTTTTACAAAAAAGCTTATCTGCCCCAGGGTAAACAGATAAATGATCTCACAAAACAGATACAGGAGACGAATAAAAAAATAGAGGATATAAAGCTGAAGGTCGCCAGGATGGACCAGCTTGAAGCCGAGTATGAAGTGCTGAAAACAAAAGTCGCCGAGGCGGAGAAACAGCTGCCCAAGTCCGAAGAACTGCCCGATCTCATAAGGAGCATCACCAAAATAGGCTCAAAGCACGGGATAGCGATAGACAACTGGCGTATAAGCTCTGTGGTTCCAAAGCAGTATTATAAGGAACACACCTACAGTTTTGCCGTGAATTCCAGTTATCACAAAGCGGCGCAGTTTTTTGTGGATGTTTGCCAGAGAGAAAGGATAATGACGGTCAAAGATGTGAAGATAACACCCGCCTCGGGTGAATCGAGCAGTGATATGAGTGTCAGCTTCACTTTAGTTGTCTACACCTATAAGGAATAACATGATGATGTCAGAATTATCTATCCGACGCGCTTTAATCTGCTTGGTTTGTTTTTTCTGTCTTTCCTGCGGTAAAAAGAAGAAGGCCACGGCCTCGGTGCCCCGTCCCGCGCGCCCGGTTCAGTCAACACCTATTCCGGAAGTGAAGCAGCCCGAGAAATATGTCTATCAGGGGTATAAGAACAGGAATCCCTTTTTTATGATGGGCGGCGGTCAGGCGCGCCCGGCCGCGGAAATGGACTCAGTCTCAGCGGATGCCGCCGGGTTCAGGTTGTCGGGTATAATGACTGACTCTTCAGGAGTCCGCTATGCTCTGATGTCCGATGCCTCGGGGGGCAGCTATATATTGAAGAGCGGGTGGCTTTACGATGTGGAGGGCAAAAGGGTCCCTGCCGTTACAGGCACTGTCTTTGAGGACAGGATAATCATCATATCGGGCACGACAATGAAAGAGCTGAAATTGCCGGCCGATGACATCCCCGCTAAACTGGAATAATTGGTATTCTGCGAATACCCTTGACAAAAGCACCAAATAGTATTAGCATGTATTAAAAGCATTTGATGCCGGAGTGAACTCGAGGGGGGATTATGGTGGAAAAAAAATATTTGAACGCCGGCGAAGTCGCCCTGGCGCTTGGGATATCCAAGCAGACACTGATTAAGTATGAACAGAAAACGATATTTCCGAAAGCGCGGAGAAATAATCTGAACGGTTGGCGGGAATACACGATTGAAGAGCTCATGAAGCTGAAAAAAATAATGGGGAGGCCGTAAATGATCAACAGTGTAAAAACCGGGTTTTTTAGGAATCTTGCAAGGCTGATCTTTGCGCTGCTATCGGCGCTGCTTTTGACCTCGTCTTTTGTGTCTTCCCAGGAATTTGAAAAGATAAAGAATGTGAGTGTGAAAGCTGAGTCGGCCGACAGGCTGAATGTTACGATTGATATGACAGCCGCCGCGAATTATTATCTCTTTAAGATATCCAATCCTCCGCGGCTGGTGATAGAGTTCACCAGCACGAGTGTGGAAGCGGCAAAAAAAGAGATAGATGTAAAAGACTGCTTTATTAAGAAGGTGAGAGTAGGGCAGTATAAAGATGAGCCCATCAAAATAGCGCGCATGGTTTTTGACCTGCCAACGGATGAAGTCTATTATGACGCTCTTTCAGCCGGGAGCCAGATACTGGTGGCCATTTCGTCAAAAGCGGATAAGGCCGCTGTCAAGATGCCGGAGAGAATACAGCAGAGACAATCTGCCGTCAAGCCCGCTATCGCGCGCAATGTCCCGACCCCCGAACACAAAAGTAAGGTGAGGGATATCAAAGAAGGCGGCGAGGCCGTAGTCGCCGAGCCCGCCGCTGAGGAGCCGGTTGAAGTGAGCAAGATGAGCACTCACGGAGGGGTTCTCCAGATAAGCAAAAAAATAATATCAGTAAATTTCTATCAGACAGACATAAGAACCATATTGAGGGCTGTTTCGGAGCAGACGGGAATAAATATCATATACGGCTCGGATGTGCAGGGAAATGTCACTCTCAAACTGAAGGATGTCACATTTGATGACGCCCTGAGGATAATACTCAAAATGTCCGGCCTCGTTGTGGAGAAAGAGGCGGATAACATAATAAGGATCATCACGCCGCAGGCGCTCAGGGACGAGCGTTCACGCTCCGTTCAGTTCACGAGGGTGCTGCCGCTCAAATACACCCGCGCGGAAGATGTAAAAACACAGCTTAATTCCATTAAGGTGGAGGGCATTGCGGCCACGATAAGCGAGGATCCTCTCACAAACAGCATCGTGCTGACAACGACCCCCGAGGGCATATCCAAATATCAGGAACTCATAAGTATTTTTGATGTCAAGCCCCGTCAGGTTTTAATAGAAGCCTCCATTATGGAGGTGGATTATTCCGACGGCATGGATCTTGGAATCGCATGGCAGTTAAGCGGTTTTAATGTTTATAACAAAGACGCCAACGATCTGGTGAAAGGTGCTGTGCAGAACAGCCCCGCGGCGACGCCCGGAGCCAGCGGTCTGCCGGCTCTCAACCCGACTTCGGTAGGGCTCTCTCTGGCCGTGGGTGGCCTTATAAACTCAAATCAGTTCAGCGCTCTTATAGACGCTCTTCAGCAGAAGAGAAAGGCCAAGACACTGGCCACGCCCAAGATCGTAACCATGAATAATGTGAAAGCCACCATACTTTCCGGCGACCAGGTGCCGTATGCCAACACGACGGTCTCCTCGGCCGGCTCCACACAGACAACCGAATTCACGGATGTGGGTATTCAGCTTGAGGTGACGCCCACAATACATTCCGACGAGTATGTCACGCTGGAGGTAAAGCCGAAGGTGAGCTCTTACAAGATGTCCACGGCCGGGCCCATTATAACGACCCGCGAAGCTCAGACAACAGTCATGGTCAAAAGTAATGAAACGGTTGTCATAGGCGGACTTATTAATGAGGCCGATCTTGAGGCCGTGGATCAGATGCCCATATTGGGTGATCTGCCTATTATAGGATATCTTTTCAAGAGGCATCAGCAGTCCAACGATAGAGTTGAGCTTCTTGTTTTCCTCAAACCCATCATTCTGAACTGAATGTTAATGCTCTGATGGACGCCTCTCAGATACAGGAATCGAAAGTCCTTCGCGAATCCGGCATGTATGTTGAGGCCGCGGAATTCTATCTCAAGATACTCAAGCATAATCCGTCTGACAAATTGGCTCAGTTGGGCTATATAAAATCTCTCATCAAGCAGGGCCGGAAAGAAAATATCAAGCCTCTGCTTTTCAGAGCTGAGAAAAAATTATTTGAACTCATAACGGAAGATTACACTTTTGAACAGGCCCACGATGACCTTATTTTTCTCAGTCATTATCTGAATCACATGGACAGCCTGTCAAAGTACTATCATGAAAAGCTCAGGCAGTACCCGGACAGGGATATCTATTCCAAATGCATCAAGAAAATTTCCGCGACCGCGATGCTGACAATCCCTGAAACCGAAGCATTGAATAAAAAACATAAAATTCCGTGGCTGCTGCGTCTCATTTTTCATTTTTTCATCCTGGCGCTGTGCGGCATGCTCGTTATCAGTCTCGGTATAGATAAATTCAATAAATTGTTCTGGCCGCTTGCCGCCGCTCTGGGGCTGTTCATAGGGGCGGGGATATACAGTTATAAGAGTAAATCCCGTTCCGGTCAGTGGTAATACTGCTTGTCCTGACTGCGCTCGCTCCGGCTCTCTTTTTTATTTATGACTTGTGGGCGGTGACGGTGTCGCTCTTTATCGCATTACCCTTTGTTCTTAAAAAACACCGGGTAAGTCCCGCATTTCCCTTTCTGCTGATTTTTATTGCCGCGGCCGTTCTCGTTTCCGCGCGCTCGCCGGCTTCCTTTGAGAGCTTTATCTTTGTTCTTCAGAGCCTTCTTTACGCGGCATTTTTTCTGGCGGGGGTTGAAGCCGACGGAAAAAAGGCGCTGGTGCCTCTGGCGGCTTTAGCTATGATGCCTTTTATGTTCGCATCAAAAGTGAATCCCAATGTCGTGTCATCTTACGCGGGGCTATTGTTTGTCCTTATCACCCTTGCGCCTCTGGCCCAAAAAATAAAATATATTCTCGGCGGCCTCGCGCTCTTTTTCATTCTTTTTAATTCCTCGTTGACTGTTCTGTTTGTGCTGATGAGCGCGGGAATACTCGCGGGAAGGAGAAAATACCCGCCTGCCGCCAGGTATGGTCTGCCGCTTATAGCTCTATTCGCGCTTATGGCGGCGGCTGTGAATTTTCAGTCGCTGACGGACAGATTCTCATGGTGGAGTGAGGCGCTGAAGATATTTGCCGCCAATCCCATGGGTATAGGTTTTTTCGCTTCCAAATATTATCTTCCCTCCGCGGCCGCGCAGAATACTCTTTTCGCGCACAGTTTTCTTTTGCAGTTTCTCGCCGAAGGCGGGATACTCTGTATTATCCCTGCGGTGTTTGCCCTGCGGGCTGTTTTGAAAAACAGAATGCCCGGCAAATATAATTTCGCCATTTACGCGGTCCTGCTTTTAGGCGCGCTGGATCTGTCGTATTATTTCACGGCCCACGGCATGCTGGCGGCTTTTATTATAGGCCTCGGTCAGAAAAAAGGGGACGGTTCGTCCCCCTTTTTCCCGTTTTCTTTCAAAATAATTTTTATCCTCGGGGCCGTTCTTTCTCTTCTTATGTTTCACACATCACGCATTCTTGCCGGAGGCGCCGTGCATCTTTTTGCCGGAGACGCCAGGCGGGCTGCAGCCGAATTTGAGGAGGCTTTTGAATATCCAGCCTATCCCGCTTTGCTCGCGGCAAAAGCCGCCGCTTACAGCATTATTGCCGAGAGGGAGGGTCTGGCGGATTTCAGAAAGATGAGTTTTGAGCTTCAGTCAAAAGCTATTCCCGACAGGCGTTCATCCGCATACAGAGATCTTGAAAATGCCCGTAAGGCGCAGGATATGGGGCTTCTGCGCAATTCCTGCTGGAAAATACTTTTACTCAACGGCATCCGCCCGCGACATGGTCAGTGAATGTGGATTATTTTTCCAGTTTGTAATAGACGAGCGGGCTCGCCACGAAGATGGAAGAGTATGTTCCCACGATTATCCCTATCAGCAGTGACAGTGAGAAGTTGTGGATTATCTCTCCGCCGAAAACAAAAAGAGCCACGACCACAACAGCCGTTGTCAGCGATGTGATGAGTGTGCGGGAGAGGGTTTGCGTTATAGAGCCGTTAAAAACATCCTTTGTCTTCTGGCGCTGGGCTTTTCGCAGATTTTCGCGGAGCCTGTCATAAATAACAATGGTGTCATTGACGGAATAGCCGGCTATGAAAAGAAGCGATGTGATGACAATCAGATCCACGCTTATTCCGAGGGCCGTGAGGATGCCGAAAGTGATGATGACATCGTGCGCGATCGCCAGCACCGCCGCAAGGCCCCACACAGAGCCCCTGAATCTCAGAGCCACATAGAAAATTATTCCGAAAAGCGCGCCTCCGAAAGCATAAATGGCGGCCCGTTTCAGGAATTTGCCCACGACCGGACCCACCATCTCAAAGCGTTCTATTTCCGCCTGATTTTCAGGGTATTCAACCTTCAGTTTTTCGACTATGCCTGAATTTGTAAGTTCTTTCGATTGGGAAAATTTGAGAATAAAAGTTTTTGCTCCGGGGAATTCCTGTATGACAGGCGAGTATCCGGAAAATATCTGCCGGAGCGATGCTATGTCCGCCTGCTCTTCAAATTTTATCTGAGCGACGGTGCCGCCTGTAAAATCTATACCCCAGTTCACGCCCCTTATCAGGCTTGCCGCGGCGAAGAGCACAAGAACGGCCGATAAGGCGAAAGCGCCCTTGCTCATTCCGATGAAATCAATGTCTTTTTTCATACAGAGACCTTTTCTATGTTTTTACCGAAGAGCATCGCGTCCCAGATGGCGTGGGTGACGAATATCGCCGTGAACATGCTGGCCATTATCCCCAGGCTCAGCGTCACGGCGAAGCCCTTGATGGGGCCCGAACCGAACTGAAAGAGAAAAGCCGCGGCTATAAGCGTTGTTATGTTGGCGTCAAGTATGGTGCTGAAAGCTTTTTCATAGCCCGAATCTATCGCGACAAGCGGCGTTTTCCCGTCGGCGATTTCTTCTCTTATTCTAGCGAATATGAGAACATTGGCGTCAACGGCCATTCCTATTGTGAGCACGATACCCGCGATTCCCGGGAGCGTCAGCGTCGCGCCGGCTATCACCATAACGGCCGCAATTATCAGAAAATTCATGAGAAGCGCTATGTCCGCGAGGAGCCCTGCTTTTTTATAATAAGCAGGCATAAAAAGGCAGACGGCCAAAAAGCCGATTGCCGCCGCCATCGCGCCCTTTTTGATGGAATCACTGCCGAGGGAAGGGCCTATCGTCCGGTTCTCTATTATGCTGACCGGAGCGGGGAGCGCGCCGGCCCTGAGAACGATTGCCAGATACCTAGCCTCTTCCATTGAGAACATGCCTTCTATTATGGCTTTGCCGTCGGGGATGCGGCTCCTTATGGACGGGGCGGACTGTACGACATTGTCAAGCACTATGGCCAGCTGTCTGTTTATGTTCGCTCCTGTGAGCGCGGCAAATTCCGAAGCGCCTTCTTTTGTGAACTCAAGTTCTATATAGGGAAGGTTGTAGTTTCCGCCTATGGCCACGCGCGCGTTTTTGAGAGCCGCGCCCGTTATCGCCGCGCTGCTCTGCACTATTATGGAGCCGCCGGATTTTCTTTCAAGCAGTTCAAAACCCTCGGGAATATTTTCCGTATCCGCAGCTTTATCGTCCACGAGTTTGAATTCAAGGAGAGCCGTTCTTCCGACAATGTCAATCGCTTTCTGGGGGTCTTTTATTCCCGGCAGCTGCACGACTATCCATTTTTCGCCCTGCCGCACTATGAGAGGTTCGGAGACGCCGAACTGATCTATTCTGTTGCGTATGATCTCTAGAGCTCTGGGCACAATGTCCTCTCTGTCGTCTTTAGGCACACCTTCGGTTTCAACTTCAAGCAGCAGTCTCACGCCGCCCTGAAGATCCAGGCCCAGCCGCAGTATTTTCTGATCCGTTGCTTCGTAAAAATCCCTCTTTTGGGAATACACGCGAAAAGACGGCACAAGATAATAGGCAGCTCCCGCTATGACGCAGAGGATGAAAATTATTTTGTATTGTAAGCTTCGCGGCATATTTTAATTTGTCATTTTTTTATCCGCGCGGCCGGGTAGATGGCGCTTACGGAGTTTTTTGTCAGGCGGATGGTACAGTTGTTTCCGGTGCTGATAACTATTTCTTTTTCCTCTATGCTCTCTATTATGCCTATGACCCCGCCGGATGTTATGATTTTATTCCCTTTTTTGAGAGCTGTGAGCAGTTTTGTGTGTTCTTTCGCCTGTCTCTGCTGGGGCCGTATGAGCAGGAAATAGAAAATAACGAATATGAATATCAGCGGCATAAAATCCTGTAAGCCGGGCTGTTTCGCGGCTGGCGCCGCGGCGTATAACAAAGTCTCAAAAAACATTAATTTCCCCCCTTCCAATTTTTCATGAACTTTTTCTTTTCTTCCGGAAAAGTCCCGTTCTTTATGGAATTCTGTATAACCAGCGTCAAGTCTATCATAAAAGATATGTTGTGTAAAGAAGTCAGCGTCTGGGCGAGCATTTCCCTGACATTGAAAAGATGATGTATGTAGCCCCGCGAATATCTTGAACATGCCGCGCATCCGCATGAAGGGTCTATAGGGAGGGGGTCGTTCCTGAATCTGTTGTTTCGCAGATTGAGTTTCCCGGAGAATGTGAAGGCTTGGGCGTTTCTTCCGTTTCTCGTCGGCAGAACGCAGTCCATCATGTCGGCGCCCATCTCAACCGTGTCCCATATCTCCGGAGCGGGCCCCATACCCATTACATAGCGGGGCTTGTCTTCGGGAAGCATATCAAGATTCTCCGCGAGGTGCTGCTGCCGCAGCCCGAGGGGTTCCCCCACACCGAGGCCGCCCACGGCGAATCCGAAAAAAGGATGCTCCATGAGTCTTTCCGTGCATTCTCTTCTCATATCCGAAAATGTGCCGCCCTGGGTGATGGCGAAAAGTTTCTGCCCCGTTTCGTAACGCTTAGAGGCGTTCAGCCCTTTCTCCGCCCAGGAGCAGGTGGTGTCAACGGCCCTGTTGATGTCAGCGCGGTGAGAGGGATATTTCATGCATCTGTCCAGTGACATCACCATATCACTGCCTATTTCAAACTGGAATGAAACGGCTTCCTCGGGTGTCAGGAAATGTTTACTCCCGTCAAACTTTGAGCGGAATTCCACGCCGTTTTTTCTTATTTTAAAAAGCGAGGAGAGAGAGAATATCTGAAAGCCGCCGGAATCCGTGAGGATGGCGTTGTTCCAGTTCATGAATTTGTGCAGGCCGCCGAAATTTTTCAGAATTTCAAAACCTGGTTTCAGATATAAATAGTAAGCGTTTGAAAGAATGACAGGGCAGTTGAGCATGTCATGGGGCACGCCTTTGATGCTCGCCTGTGTGCCGACGGGCATGAAGACAGGTGTTTCTATCACACCGTGCGGCGTTACGAGTGTTCCCGCTCTCGCTTTACCGCATCGCGCCGTTATTTCAAAATCTTTCATGGTGTTCAGTATAACATAGAAAAGCCCCCCAAGGAAGCAGAGGCATACAATTGACAAAAAAACATTTAATTGCGAACATAAATGCTTTGACGGACAGGTGGGAGAGCGGTTAAATCCAACAGACTGTAAATCTGTCGTCCATCGGGCTACGGTGGTTCGAATCCACCCCTGTCCAAAAAAGACACGGAGCGGGCCAACTGCTTGGCTCGCGTGTGGATTCGAAGCCCGCAGCGATGCGCGAGTTTGACGAGCGAAAGCGAGGAAAGGCGAGCGCCGCGAGGGCAGGCCTGGAGAAAATTCCCGTCAGGGAATTTATCGAAAGGCGAATCCACCCCTGTCCAAAAAAGACACGGAGCGGGCCAACTGCTTGGCTCGCGTGTGGATTCGAAGCCCGCAGCGATGCGCGAGTTTGACGAGCGAAAGCGAGGAAAGGCGAGCGCCGCGAGGGCAGGCCTGGAGAAAATTCCCGTCAGGGAATTTATCGAAAGGCGAATCCACCCCTGTCCAAAAAAGACACGGAGCGGGTCAAGGTCTCTATGTCTAAGATTTTGCGGGAGTTGCATAGTGGTAGTGCTCCAGCCTTCCAAGCTGGAAGTGTGGGTTCGATTCCCATCTCCCGCTTTTATTAAAGGGAATCGAAGCCGACTCGAAGCGCGTCCGGCGGACGATAGTGAGCGTAGCGAACGGCAGCGAGAGCGGCGGGCTTCGAAGGAGACGCGAGAGCGTCGGGTGAGAAGGATTCCCATCTCCCGCTTTTATTAAAGGGAATCGAAGCCGACTCGAAGCGCGTCCGGCGGACGATAGTGAGCGTAGCGAACGGCAGCGAGAGCGGCGGGCTTCGAAGGAGACGCGAGAGCGTCGGGTGAGAAGGATTCCCATCTCCCGCTTTTATTAAAGGGAATCGGCTTGAATAGGCTGTGTTTTTGTGGAAATTGCGCCGGTTAACTTGTCACGGCAATGCCTGGGTAGCTCAGTTGGTAGAGCACTTCCTTGGTAAGGACGAGGTCACGGGTTCAATTCCCGTCCCAGGCTTAATATTTTTTGAGTAAGGTGAAGAAGAAAAAAGAGGTAAAATGGCTGTAGATTTAATGACGATAGCTTTGCGCTGTTCCGAATGTAAAATGAAGAATTATTTTTTCAGAAAGAACAAGAAGAAGAAAGGCGCCGAAAAGCTTGAATTAAAAAAATATTGCTCAACCTGCAAAAAGCACACAGTGCACAAGCAGGCGAAAGTTTAGGCCCGTAGCACAACTGGCTAGTGCGCCGGTCTCCAAAACCGGAGGTTGAAGGTTCGAGTCCTTCCGGGCCTGCAAATCCGTTAACAACAGGAGCGCAGTTCCCGGCGTCGTTTGTTCATCAGTTCCCGCGCGGCTTCTTCCGCATTTATTGTTCGGGCTATTTTCAATTTCGTCGCTGTCTGTTTGTTTATGAAGTCCTCCAGCCAGATGATTCCGCCGATATCAACGGGCGCGTCTTCCATTTTGGACAGCATTTGTCTGTAAAATTCCAGCTGGATAGAATATTTCTCAAGTTTTCCGGCATTCATCGTGCGCCCTGTCTTTATATCCCAGATAACATAGCGGCCGGGTTGTTTCTCTATTATGTCTATTGTGCCGGCCACCAGAAGCTCTTCGTCATGCACGATTGTCTCCGACATAAGCGCTCCCGTGAAATTCAACTCCGAGAACTGATTGACCGCGGCCAGCATGCTTTCATCTTCCGGCTTTTTCCGGTGTTTGATGTAATTTTCTATGGAAGAATGGACATCGCATCCGGTCTGCGTTACTTTATCCCAGAAAGCCAGCACCTGGTCTTTTGTCCAGCCGTAATATCTGCTGTTGCGGTATCGTCTCACTTTATCGGCTATTAAGTCGGCGTCAAAGGCCTCAAAATTCTGTGATATTAACTGTGTCACGCTTATATAGTCATTGCCGTTTTCGTCCCTATAACTGTGATCTTCCTCGGTAAAAATTATTTTTGCCATTTTTCCTCCCAATTCCAAAGGCATTATAGCAAATTATGGGCGTAAGAGGTGACAGCCCCGGCGCCATTGTTGACAGGGGCGGAGCAAGTTTGTATAAATTTCTCATGAAAAAGGGAATGTCAAAAATACAGAAAATAATCAGATACACACTGCCGGCGCTTGTGTTTGTGAGATGTTCTTTCGCGCAGGATCCCCTTTCTCCCGCATGCGAAGCCAATCTTTCCCCCATACAGGCCGGGCTTGTAATGCAATGGGAGAATTATTCCAAAAGCGTTTTCGGCAGTGATTTCAGAAGCGGGAAATATTTTGTCAGAGCCCGGAAATATTCGTTCCCTTATTTATACGGCATAAAGGTCGGAAGGGAAAATGTGTTTGAGCCGTCTTCCCTGTCTCTGGGTGCTGTGGGCGCCGAATTTTCCTATGTTTTTGTGGAAGACAGTATAATAACGCCAACCGTTATGACGGGCGCCGAGATCCTTTATTCCAGGAATTTTGACAAGCGCGCCGTGTCCGGAGCTTCCGCTCACGCGCTTTTTTCCAAAGAAATAAATAAAGTGATGCTGTACTTCGGGCCGGAACTCAAATATGTGAGATTGAGCGACGGAGCATTGTCCGCGGACGCGCTCAAATTGAATTTTATTATTGGGGTCAAGTTTTACACCTACCCGGGAACGAGCTACGGCATTAATTTTTCCCTTGGCTCACTCGGCGGCTGGGGTGTTTATCTGAATAACTCATGGTAGAGAAAATAATCATATACGGTAATCCGGTTTTGAGAGAGCGCGCTGAGGAGATCAAGGATGTGGGTGAGCGTGTGAGAAAAATGCTGCTTGATATGGCCGAAACTATGGACGCCAGCTCCGGTATAGGCCTTGCCGCTCCCCAGGTGGGTATAGCTCTGCGCGCCGCGGTGATCAACACCACCGGCAGGGAGGAAGATCTCATCTGTGTTATCAATCCCGTAATTGAGGCCTCATCGGGGAAGGCTGTTATAAAGGAAGGCTGTCTCAGTGTCCCGGGGATATTCGAAGATGTTAAAAGGCCTGAATTTGTCAGGGTGAGAGCGCTGGACCTCGTCGGCAATGAGAGGGTGATTGAGGCAGGCGGCATGGATGCGCGTGTCCTTCAGCATGAAATAGACCATCTTGACGGTGTTCTTTTTACGGACAGAATTCCTTTTTACAGAAAGATTTTTATCCGCAAAGCTCTCAAAAGGCTGAAAGCCGCTCAGAAATAAATCCCCGTAATAATGAGAGTAATACTTTTTTCCACATCACCGGATTTCATAAGGACTCTTCCTCGCGTTTTGACAGCTGCGGGCTGTGAAGTGACGGCTATCGTCAGCTCCGCCAAGGTGCCCGGTGCTGCCGAGACCCCGTCATGCGGCGGGATCCAAATGCTCTATCCGGGCGATGTCAATTCTTCAGACTTTATAGATAAACTGAAAAGTTTTCAAGCGGACATGTTTGTCGTCGTATCGTTCGGCCGGATATTTTCGGAAGATTTTTTGTCTGTCCCGAAACTCGCCGCGGTCAATATACATTTTTCTCTTCTGCCCTTTTACAGGGGCGCGGCGCCGATCGAGTGGGCTGTCTTTAACGGCGAAAAAAAAACGGGTATCACGGTCTTTAAAATATGTGGTGAGCTCGACGCGGGAGATATTATAAACGCGAAAAGTTTTGATATCGTCGAGGGAGAATCCGCTGATTCTCTTTACAGGCGTCTTGCAAAAGCTTCGCCGGATGTTATAAGAGAAAGCATTCGTCTGATGCGGGACCCGGACTTCAGACCCGTTCCCCAGGAAGGAGCGGTGAGCTTTGCCCGCCGCCTTGAAAAGAAGGACGGCTTAGTGGATTTCAGAAAAAACAGCGCGGAGATTATATACAGAAAGGTGCTGGCTTTTTCGGGCAAAATAAATATAACGGCGCTTATTCGCGCAGAGACTGTCATCATCAAAGAAGCCATCCCTCTCGCAAACGCGCCTCCCGGGGATCCGGGGAGAGTGCTTTCCCTTGGGAAGAACAGGGGGTTTGCGGTCAATTGCGCGGAGGGCGCTCTGATGCTCACGATGCTTCAGCCAGCGGGCAAAAAGTGTATGGGCGGCTGGGAATTTGTAATAGGCCGCCGTCTTTCAGCCGGCGATTATATCTGAATAACGGGTACGGTTCAGAATATTAAGGACGTCCCCTTTTTCTCCCCTTTTTCCAGAATATTAAGGACGTCCCCTTTTTCCCCTTTTTCCGGTGATTACAGTTCGCCGATTATGGAGTTTGAGAGAAGCCAGCCTTTCTCGGTGAAGACCGTCTTCCCGCCGGTTTTTTCCAGCCAGCCGAGCGATATGTATTTGTCATGTTTTTTTCTGTAGGGTATGCCCTCAAGCGTCCTGAGCGCGAGGAATTTCCTTTCAAAATTTATTTGTTTGCCGTTCAGGATCTCTTCTGATTTTGCAAGTGGCGCGCGCAGATACTTTTTCAAGGAAGCTCCGGTGAGGCGCTTGTTTCCGTAAGATGAGACCGCTCCCGCGCCGAGCCCCGCCCATGGGCGGCCTTTCCAGTAGTTGAGATTGTGAATGGACTCCCTGCCTTTGCGCGCGAAGCTGGATATTTCATAATGGCTGTAGCCGTGCCTGCTTAATTCCCCGCAGAGCAGATTATACATCGCCTCTATGACTTCATCTTCCGGCGGAGCTTCTGTCAGTATCCCGCTCCTTCCTGAAGGAGGGCTGTACATATAGGAAGAGATGTGCTCCGGAGAAAGGCCTATGATTTTTTTGAGTGTCCTCTCAAAGCTTTTTACATCCTGACCGGGGAAAGCGTAGATGATATCCGTGCTGATGTTATGAAATCCGGCCTCCCTCGCCTCATAAAAAAGTCTCTCCGCGTCTTCCGGAGAATGTTCTCTCCGGGCCTTTTTCAGAAGCTTTGCTTCAAAAAACTGTATTCCTATTGAAAGGCGATTGACGAGGTTTTTGCCAAGCGTTGTTAAAAGCTCTTTTGTCGCCGAACGCGGATTCAGCTCTACAGTTATTTCGCAGTTTTTTTCAAAGCTGAAATTATTCCGTAAGACATCAAAGAGGAGATTGAATTCTTCGGCTGTGAATACCGAGGGCGTTCCCCCGCCTATGTAGAGGGTTTTGAGCTTTCCGCAGAGGTCTTTGAAATTAAGGGCGTCTTTTTCAAGAGCCCGGATGTAAGAGGCCTTGAGAGAAAGATTCGTCTGGGAATAGAAATCACAGTAGGAGCAGCGCCTGCGGCAAAAGGGCAGATGGACATATAGAGAGTGGAGCATAATAAATCGCTGTTACTTTACCAGGGCAAGGATTTCTCCCCCGCGCTTGCATGCAAGCGCGGAGTCGAAATGACGGCAAAGCCCGAGAGCGGAATCGAACCGCTGACCTGCTCATTACGAGTGAGCTGCTCTACCAGCTGAGCTACCCGGGCTCATTAACAGGAATTATAATTTTTGCTATCATAATTTGCAATGACTAAGACGGATAAGATATGGCTTGTGACCGCGCTGCCTCTTTTAGCGCTCATGCTCATGATAATGCTGAGGGTGTTTTCCTATGACAGGAGTGTGGCCGGGAGCCGCCGGATCCAAAACGATAAATACAGCATAGAGCTTGAAGGCGGAGAATTCACAGCTGCCTGGAGGAACTTCTACAAAATAAAAAAGGAGTCACCGGATAAACCGCTGCTGATAAGAGTGCTGTCGCGGGAAGACCTTATATATGCCATGGTCAATTTTGAAATAAAGGGGATAGACCCGGCAAAGGCGCAGTTGTCCGGCGCCGCCTTTTCCGAAATCAATAAGTCCTCTAACACGATAAAATTCACAATTAGGGCGGGGAGCCGGAAGGATATGAAGTTGATGATACAGGAAGAAGCGCCTCGCGCGCGCTGATACAGATGAAAGAGGTTGATGTTATGAGAGTTTTCTTCGACTTTGTCTCGGCATCAGCCATGGTCATACTGATCACCAAGGATCAGAGCAGGGTGATGCCGATATGGATAGGCATTTTTGAGGCGCAAGCCATCCAGAGCGCGCTTGACGGGGAATCCTTTAAAAGGCCGATGACGCATGATCTTCTGAAAAATGTTATACAGGCATCCGGGGGGAAGGTGGATCGTGTCCTGATATCCGGGATTATGGACAACACCTTTTACAGCAGCATATACATAGACCGGGCCGGCGCGGAAACGGAGATGGACGCGAGGCCCTCCGATTCGCTGTGCATAGCGGTAAAGACAGGCGCGAAAATATATGTCTCGGATCAGATATATGATAAATTTGAAGAAAGAGAGCTTTTCGAAAAGAAACTCAAAAGCGATTTTTACAGCATGTTCCTTGAGAGCATCAATAAGAATGAGCTGAAGAAAGCCTGAGTTGGGGTTAATGAAAAAAACAAGATCAAAGAGCGGAAAAATAAAAGCCGTTTATCCGGGAAGTTTTGATCCCGTCACCAGAGGCCACATAGATGTGGCCAGGCGGGCCATATTCGTTTTTGACGAAGTGGTGATAGCGGTTATCAACAACCCTTCAAAAAAAACCCGCTTCAGCGTCGGTGAGAGGATATCCATGCTGAAAAAATCCCTTGCCGCCGAGGGTCTCGGAAAGATCAGGGTGGATTCTTTTGAAGGCCTTTTGGCGCATTACATGAAAACAATAAAAGCCGGAATCATCGTCAGGGGCTTGCGCGCGGTGAGCGATTTTGAATATGAATTCCAGATGGCCCTGATGAACAGAGAGCTTGCTCCTGATATTGAAACCGTTTTTTTTATGACTGACGCCAAATATGCTTATTTGAGTTCGTCCATTGTCAAAGAAGTCGCTTCCCTAGGGGGAGATGTGTCTTCCGCCGTTCCCGCCGCGGCCGCGGCCCTGCTCAGGAAGCAGAAATGAATTCCGCGATTGCCACGCCGCCTCTGATGGCGATGTTTCTTTTCATGATGAGCGCGGCGCTCAAGCGGACGGCTGTAATGGAAAAGCGGGGGAGTGAGCTTATCCTGGAGGAGAAATAATGATTAAAAATTTTGTTCTTGACACCAATGTGCTGATCCATGACCCGGCGAGCATTTTTTCATTCGGTGATAATAATGTCATTCTTCCCATCACGGTTATAGAGGAACTGGACGGCTTGAAGAAATTCCACGACGAGAGGGGTAAAAGCGCCCGTAGCGCCTCCCGCAGGATTGACGGTCTCCGAAAAAGAGGCTCGCTTGTTAAGGGCGTGCAGAGCAGGGAAGGCGGCACCGTGAAGGTGCTGATAGGCGCCGGTGAAAAACTGCCGGATTCGTTCGCTTCAAAAGCCGATAACACGATACTCTCTTTCGCCCTGCATCTCAACAAGACGGAGGGCGGTGTCGTCTTCATATCCAAAGATATCAACATGAGAATCAAGGCCCAGGTGCTCGGCCTTGAAACCGAGGACTATGAGACGATGAAGGTCAATTTCTCGGAGTTATACAACGGCTGGAGGCAGATTGATGTGTCCGCAGAAATGATAAACAAATTCTACTCGGACGGCGTAATAACGCCGGAGGGCGAGTTCATGGAGAACGAATATCTGATAATGAAGAATTCCGCCGATCCGAAACAGACGGCTCTGGCGAGATTCAAGAAAGACAAGGCGGTGAAGCTCCTCCAGCCCAAGACCATGCTATGGGGCGTGAAGCCGCTCAATGTGCAGCAGACCTTCGCCATAGAAAGTCTGCTGGACGACAAAATAAAGCTAGTGGCTTTCATCGGTATAGCCGGCACGGGAAAAACACTCCTCGCTCTGGCCGGCGGCCTGTCAAAAGTGTTTGACGATAATGTGTACCGGAAGCTCCTGATATCCCGTCCCGTTATAGCGATGGGCAAGGACATAGGGTATCTTCCCGGCACTAAAGAAGAAAAACTCGCGCCCTGGATGCGGGCTATTTACGACAATCTGGAATTTCTTGTTTCGGCCTCGGGAAAGGGCGATATGGGCGGTGAGGATATTGAGTCGCAGGTGGACTGGCTCTTCTCCTCGGGAAAGATAGAGGTGGAGGCGCTGACCTACATAAGAGGGCGCAGCATCCCCAAGCAGTTCATGATTGTGGATGAGGCCCAGAACCTCACGCCCCACGAGCTGAAAACGATAGTCTCCCGCGCGGGCGAGGATACAAAGATAGTGCTGACAGGCGATCCCTACCAGATAGACAATCCCTATCTGGACGCTTCATCTAACGGTCTGACATACATCATAGAAAGATTCAAAGGTCAGGAGGTCTTCTCCAGCATGACTTTTGTGAAATCCGAACGCAGCCCTCTTGCGAGGCTGGCCGCCGAGTTGCTGTGAACGCGGAAGCTCTTCGTCAGCAAATGCGTGTGGACCTGCATCTCCACACCTATTTCTCCGACGGTTTTTACAGTCCCGAAGATTTGATAAGAAGGGCGTGTGTCCGGGGGCTAAGCGCCATAGCCCTCACTGACCATGATACGACCGACGGCGTAGAGAGGGCTGTGTTGGCGGGCGCCCGTTACGGTGTGGAGGTGATTCCCGCCATTGAACTCTCAACGCAGGGCTTCAGTGACGCGCATGATGAGATACATATTTTGGGTTATTACATAAACTGGAGAACGGTTTATTTTCAGAAAAAACTTTCACTTTTCCGGGGCGCGCGGCTGAAAAGAGCCCATGTGATATGCGATAAGCTGAACGCTCTGGGCATACCCATAGACAGAAAGGTAATCTTTGAAATGGAGGGCCGCGGGAGTGTGGGAAGAATACACATAGCGAAAGCTCTCGTTGCGGGCGGTTATGTCAAGGACATAGACGACGCTTTTCAGAAATATCTGGTTAAGGGAAAGCCCGCTTTTGCGCAGCGTTTGAGGCTTCTGCCGGAAGAGGCGATAGACATGATAATAAATATAGGCGGGATACCGGTCCTCGCGCATCCGAAATTCGGGGTGCCGACAAAAAAAATCGCGCAGTATCTCGTCAAA
>Ga0210017_1001293_pt1 | contig 21776 bp, 23 predicted proteins | sample CryGeyCG2014_020_FD_183966 | JGI IMG/M metagenome (GOLD analysis project Ga0210017, IMG submission 183966) | Groundwater microbial communities from aquifer - Crystal Geyser CG08_land_8/20/14_0.20 (SPAdes) (version 2) | ecosystem: Environmental > Aquatic > Deep subsurface > Groundwater | place... | reverse complement strand
ATTCCTGAGTTGTTTTATCGAGAGACTCAAAATCCTTCCCCACCGTCTCTATATCAAAGATAATCCTGGACATATCAGTGCAAAATGCAAAAATCAAAATTCAAATTTTTAATTTTGAATTTTTAATGCCTTCGCCTCTAATCCTCCCTTCTCTCAATGGGTAGTTTTTTAATCCTAACCCTTGTTCTTCCAATTATTATTATGGCATTTTCTTCAGCTAATATCTGACCAAGCGTCTTTTCAATAAGTTTGTTAATCTCAGTAGTATTCAAATTACCTACCCTTAAAATTATTACACAAGGTTCTATTTCTTGCGTATAAAAGAGGATGGTCCCAAAATCAAGATCTTCTGTTAGTATCGTATAGCCATTTTCCTTTGCAAATTTAATAATCTCCTCGTCTAAGGCTTTTTCCATCCGAAATTCTGTTAAATGTCTGCACTCAATTCCAAGTTTCTTGATATGTTCTACCGTCTTGGGTGATATTGGCATATCAGCCAATATTTTTTTCACTAAGATACCTCAACAGTCTCTTCCTGAAGAATCCATGCAGCATATTTTATTGCCTGAACAATATCTTCCCTTTCAAGATAAGGGTAATCAGAAAGGATTTCCTCTTGAGACATACCTGCTGCAAGAAGATCCAATATCTTAGAAACTGGAAATCTCATTCCCCTTACGCAGGGCTTCCCACCAAAAACCTTTGGATCAATAGAGATTCTGTCAAGTTTTCCCATCTATTCCTCCTTCCAATTAATTATCATATTAGTTTTAAACCTTGAAGGTGCGACCTTTATCACTCTTATCAATGCTATGACTGAATCGGTAATCATTTGGTTTCTCATTTTCTATTTGATTTTACATTTATTTAGATCATTATTGCCGTAATGCATTAATAATCTTGCCTATGTTTTTCTCTAATATCTCTTTAAGCTCTTTTGCACATTGGGCGTAACGATCAGCAGTAGCCTCATCTCTATCATCAGGCCATGGGTCAGTTATATCTCCTTCAAGACCAAAATATGGCTTTAAGACATACGTCTTCTCTCTGGGCAAACCTTTAAGTAATGAGTGATCCATAACCAAGATAAGGTCAGCTTCCTCTTTAAGAATTCGATTGAGCTTTATGGTGCGGTGATCAGATAGGAGATCTTCACCGAATAGATTTCGAATCGCTCGTGAAGCAGCAAATGATGCCCCTGCCAAATCGGGATCTCCATATGCTAAAGATTCTACACGCAGCCTATAATCCGGGGGGTTTTGGAGAAGAAGTTTCTGCGTAATTACTTTTGCCATAGCGCATCGGCAAGTTCCACCTTGACTCACATAGGCTATCATACGTTCATCAGGTCTCTTTGCAATACCTAAATCTCTGAGCCAGTGTTGAACCTCGGCTTTTATTGTATCTTCGATGTTATAAGAGTCAAATTCGTGATAGAGGTGCCCGAGCAAATCACTCTGAAGCGCAGGAACTCTTTTTTCTTTAAGCAACAAGCATCTTTTGCCTTGACCAATCATATATCCAAGCTCAAGGCTTACATTTGGATTAATATCTCGCTCATCAATCTGCTCAAAAACTGCAATACCATATAGTGAAGCATCCATGCAAAACTTAACATTTCTCCACAGTTCATCATGGTATTGTTTCGAATCTGCCCTAATCAGATTTAAGGAATATTCAGACATGATGGATTTAATAGAGTCGTAAATAGCTTGATGCTGTTTTGTATTACGGTAACGCATCATAAGGAAAACGTTAGAGCGAGGATTGGGAAAATCGATTAAGACAGGATTGTTATTTTTGGATATGCTATGCATAAGGTCTCCAACAAGATTCATAACTTGTTTTAAAAAGCTTTTTAAAATTTATCTTATATACTTCCTCAGAGGAATATTCTGTAACGACTGCAAATAATTACAAGTATTCGTTAAATAGCTATATCCATCTGTACCCAAGTGGCAGAAATGATTTATGTAGTCTTTCTGGACTTCTTCAACATTGAATTTATATTCGTTCCCATATTTTTCTCTAAGCTGTGGAATATCCATCATTGCACTCCAAATTGGACTACCAGGGAGTGGCATTATCACGTTCCAGTAAGTAATTCGTCTTTCACAATAATGACCTATCTGTTGAGCCAGAGACCTTGTTTTTTCTACAGACGACTTAGTCTCGCTAATTAAGCCCAGTACATAAGCATCGCATAATTTGATTCCTGCACCACCCAAAAGCTTAACAGCCTTAACAATCATTTCCTTAGTCATTGGTTTTCCGTTAATTCGTAGGATTCTCTCATCACCAGATTCAATTCCGACGAGTACAGTATCCACACCAAGGTCTTTCATCATTGAAACACTATTTTCATTGATATCACGCACATCAGCGTATACTCTGAGCTTTGCTCTAAGCTCTCCAAATTCACTGTAAAGACTCAAAAGATTTCTCATCCAAGAGGGTTTGACCCAGCTGTCGCTGTCATCATAGATGTAGTTGATATTGAATTCATTTATCAGATAGGCATACTCTTCATAAGCCTGCAAAGCAGTCTTTGACCTTAACCCACGGTCAATACGAGCACAAAAACTGCAGCCATGATTCCCAACCCTACGAGGGCAGCCTTTTTTCATATATGCGTTAGTGGCCCTAACATTATCCAATACCGGATCAGTATTAGTATCATAAAAACTATCTATGTACTTATCCATATCAATCCCAGCAATTCTTCGATTAGGTAATGGCAATGTTGTGAGATCAATTTGTTTATTTTCTGAAAATATAATCTCCTTTCCCTTGCGATAGGCTATATTAGGTATGCCTTCAAAGGACAGAATTCCCTTCTCCACTCTTTTTGTCAATTGAAGCAGTGCTTCTTCTCCATCACCAAGAACGACTGCATCAATATCCTTATCCTTCATCAGAAGCTGTCTTGCCAAAGGGGTAGCTGCCTGACCACCGACGACAACCACAGAGCCTTTAGTCTTGGCAATTTTTGCTATTTCTTCCATTGATTTAATCGATAGAACATTAAAGTTTATTCCAACAATTGGCGCAGTTAGTTTTTGCGTGATTTCCTCTTCGCTCAGAAATATACCATCGAGGATCTCTGATTCAGTACCATAAGTTTTCAAATAGGTAGCAAGCCAAATAAGATTTAAAGGAGCATACCATTTATCGGATAAAATTGCTTGTTGAATATTGCAGCATTTAATCAGTTGGACTGCTTTCATGTTTTCCTCCCGAAGTAAGAGTTGTAACAACTGGGGGCGGGCATGCGATTCCCACCTAAAGAAATTACTAAGAAAATAACAATAGATGCAATTAATTGAAAAGCTACAGCACCACCAATTAGGTACTCATAATAAACTAATTTAAGTTTTCCTGATAAAATATGCAGTGGTTCAACATATATTACATAAACGCTTAGTAGTAAACCAAATGCTACAAAGGTCGGTACATCACCAAACCAAAAGTTTTTTCCGAATTGGTCATAGATTTTAAACTTTTTGCGTTCCTTCGCTAATTTGAATATAATGGCATCCAATATTGAAAAACCAAAACTCATACACCAGAGCCATAGCAGATGCTGTTTAACATCTCCCCTTGTTAGTGCTAGATAGGCCAGTATCAAGAGGGTGAAACTCGGCAAGAAAAAAAATACACCAACCAGGAAGCCAGACCGAACTTCGTTGAAGACACTTAACCAACTTGATTTTCTAAAGCCACCTGTTATAAGCAGAGCTAAATTAAAGATTCCATAGGCCCATATTGAAGACTCCTCCCAGTAGAACCAATGACGGTCAGGACTATTGATACAGAGATTAATCGCCCGAATAACGACAAAAAGAAACGCTCCAACACAAGCAACAATAATTATTCCAGAAACAATTTTTTCATTTGTTTCTTCACTCATTATTAGCTTCCTCTTCCATAACCCAACAAGCAGGGTCACTAATATAAAAGCTATCAGCTCTTAGCAAAGCACTAGTTCTTGTGCCAAAACAATATGATTGATTGAAGCAGTTGTTACATTTACCGACCATTTTTGAATTAGAAAACATATCAACGGCAAATCCAAAAGATAACTTCTCATACTTTTTATCTAAGATTGTATTAATTGATTCACAACTAATATTTCCCAAAGATTGGTTAATTCCCGCGTAAGATAAAACATCACCTTTACAGGTCACGTAAGCGACGGTCATTTGATATTGCTTAAAATATTCGGAGGGACCTAATAATAATAATTCTGGCCTAGATTCTATCTTCGCTCGTATTTCATAAGATGTCCTAATTTCATCAAGGCTCAACAGACTTTCTTGAGTTAACTGTGAACCCCTGCCAACCATAACGACAGGAATAAAAATTGATGTTAGCATTCCTTCTTTGTGGATAGCCCATCTTAAGGTATTTCCCAGTGTTTCATATGTGGTAGTAAACAGGGTAAGGCAATGCCGTAACTTTTTAGAGTTATATCCGGATGATTTAATCCAGTGGATGTTTTTAAGGATTGCTTCAAAATGTTTAAATGAGGAAACCCTTTCAATATTATGAACATTAGCAAAAACATCCGGATTTATGGAGTCCATATGAACAACAACTGCATCGACATGGTTGTTTATCGACTCTAAGAGCCTTTCATTCATAACTGTTCCGTTAGTATATAAGACCACTTCCTCCATTCCGATATCTTTCGTGAACTTTACAATTTCATCGATTTTAGGATGGAGTGTTGGCTCACCGCCTAAATAAGTAATCGAGCGGATACCATAATCAAATGATTCCTTCAAAACACGCTTTAGCAGATTAAAATCAAAATCTGGAATCCCCGGATTCCTTGAAGACGAGTTGTAACAATAAATACATTCCAGATTGCAGCGTCTCGTCAATTCGATCTCAAGTGAATAGAGTTTTCTGTTATTAATAGCTTCAATTCTCTGATCAAGCCGAAAATTCTCTCTAAGGAATTCTTCAAGTCTTTCTATGTCAGTATTTTCAGCAGTAATCACTGAACACTTCCTATGCTTGTTCTAATGAGACCATGAACAGTCTGTTCAACTTCCAGGAATTTCTTGGTTCCTTTTATGTCTAATTTCCTTTCATCTCCAAAGGGAATTTTCAATTCCTGGACAATCTTAGCTGGCCTCGATGATAGTACGCATAAACGATTACTCAGAAAAACAGCTTCTTCTACATCATGTGTTACAAAAACTATTGTGGTTTCAAGTTCAGACCTTACTTTTAATAAGAGTTCCTGCATTTGCCATCGCGTCTGTGCATCAAGAGAACCAAAGGGTTCATCCATCAGCAAAACATCAGGTTTGTTCGCCAAAGTTCTCGCTATTGCAACTCTTTGCTTCATCCCGCCGGACAAATCCTTTGGATAATAATTTTCAAAACCTTTCAAACCCATAAGATCTATATAATAATCAACTATTTGAGGAATAGCCTCCTTATTATCGCCATTAAGTTCAAGCCCAAAAGCTATGTTTTTTTTTACTGAAAGCCATGGAAAAGATGTAAATGTCTGAAATACCATGCCTCTTTCTTTTGAGGGGCTGTTCACAATTTGTCCTTCAAAATATACTTCCCCTGAAGTCGGTTCTTCTAATCCAGCCATGATACGTAATAGCGTTGTCTTTCCACAACCTGAGGGGCCAAGAATTACGTATAAATCGCCCGTATGAATCTCTAAACTTATAGGACATAAGACTTCTATTGAATCTTTTCCATGCGGATAAAATGTCTTCGTTACGTTATTGACAGACAATTTCATCTATGTAGGCTTTTTAATCCTCGGCCCATTTAAAAAAAATGTTATATGTTTTTTTAAAGAAAAAGTCACAAATCAACCCCAAAAAACCGATAGTAATTATTCCGGCAATTATACGACCTGTTTTTAAAAATCTTTGTGACTCAATCATCATTGCTGCAATGCCTGTTTGAGCACCTACTATTTCAACGATGACAAGAGTTGTCCATCCCACACCAACCATTATCCTCATGGCATCCCAAATGCCCGGCATAGATGCCGGTACTATGACTTTCCACAAAACCTGTCTTTTATTTGCACCAAGAGTAACTGCTGTTTCAATAAGTTCCCTTTTTACATTTCGGGCAATATCTGCGACAAATAGAACTAAATAAAAGAAAATAGAGATAAACAATATTGCAATTTTTTCCGTGAAACCAATGCCCAGCCATAAAATTAATAAAGGAATAAACGCCGAAGCCGGCATGAACCGAATATATCCGAAAAAGGGAGACAATAAAGCATCAAAATAATGAAAACTGCCCATTAAAATACCAATTGGAATTGCAAGTACGGCGGAAATAAGAAACCCCGTAAAGACCCGCATGAAACTATCAATCACATCGGTCATGAATCCATCATGAAGAAAAAGAATGTACAGGTCTCTTATAACATCGGTTGGACTTGGTAAAAAATAATGTTGAACTAATCCACCATAGCTCAGAATGCACCACAGTAAAAAAAACAAAATAAACGTTATTGATGAAAATCTTGCATATCTCTTGTAGGATAGCTTCTCTTTAAATTTAAGATCCATTGTATTTTATGAGCTATTTTTTGTATAAGTCGACGAGAAAGGAGGCATTATAAACCGAATTCCCATCGGCGGTTTTAGCAATTAAACCCTCTTCTTTCCAAATTTCAGATGCTGCATTAAATGTCTCGACAAAATTATTTTTCTCACCTTTAATACCAAAATAATTCAGATTGTCATCGTAAGAAGCAAATTTCAGACCTTCGAGCATACCAAGAACCTCTTCGGTATTAAGACCCAAATTTTTTGCCATAATTGCTCCTGCATCATTTGGCTGCTCAGAAATATATTTAAGAGCCTTAAACCAAGCCCGTAGAACTTTCTTTATATCTTCCTTCCTTGATTCAACAACGTCATTGTTAACTATGAAAATATCCATTATCAAACCCGGATAGTCTTTACTAGTTAGAAAAAGTTTTCCGTGCTTTGTTTCCTTTGCTTTTGAAAGCCATGGCTCCCAAGTAACAGCTGCATCTACTTTTCCAGCTACAAATGCAGCACCGGCATCGCCAGCGTCCATATAAAGAGATTTAATATCTTTAGAACTTAACCCTTCTTTCTTTAGCAGGTATAGCAAGAAAAACTGTGGGGGTAGACCTTGTGTATATGCTACAGTTTTTCCTCTAAGATCTTTTATTGAATTGATGTTTTTCTTGACGACTATACCATCTCCGCCAAAAGAATCGTCGATCTTTAGAACCATGGTTCCCCTGAGACCCTGAGGCACACCATTTGCAAAAGAATCGAGGGTATCAACCATGCCTTGAATTTGTCCGGAGTTGAAAGCACTTCTTCTGGCACCCTGGTCTTCAATTTTTAGAACCTTTGCATTTAGCCCTCCCTCTTTAAAAAACCCCTTCTCGTCTGCGATATAAAATGGAGCAAATCCAACCCATGATGCTATTGCAATATTGAAAGGTTTTTGTTCTTTAGGCTTCTTCTCACACCCAAAAGAAAAGACCATCAATGAAACTATGACTATTGATACTACTATGAAGACTGCTGAGGATTTATGATTAACTCTTTTCATCCCACCCTCCATATACATTATGTCGTCGGACTCCTGTAAGCCTGATAATCTCTATTGATTGCCAAACAAATCGGTTTAAAATGCTTTTCGTTTCTGGTGACCACAGAGGCGTCAGAAGGCGAAAGTACAGCGTGAATCGCGTCGCCGCAAGCCCAGCACCATTCTTCACCCTGTGATTTATTACTGAATATCATCGTTGACGAGCGCATCCTCTTTTTAATAATTTTTTTGAGTGCAGATCTCCTATGCGACGTTTCACTGTCCATTTCATCATTAGGGATTTTTTCAAGCTGCCTGAGTATTTTGTTGAACTCGTTAAGATTTTCAGCAAAGAAATTCTTGATGCTGCACTCAATATTAGACTCGGGACATTTATAGGGCTTGTTCTCAAAGAGGTTTCCCACCTGCCTTGGGCTTTCGATATCGGGAAAACATTTCATGGGATTAAGCACATCATCGACGAGTTTATCAATTTTCGGCAGGAAACGCCTTATCCATATCCTCAAAAAACTTTCAAGATCCCTTTTGAGTATTTTTAAAGGATGAATCACCCCATATTTGTCAACGAAGGTATCAGGTCGTCTGTTCTCTAATTCTGTCGAGAGCTTTGTAAACGCATCAAGGATAGCGCCTAACTGATACCGTCTCCCTCCTGATGAGAGGTTTGATATATATTGCTGCAAATCAGACCATTTTTCCAGTTGCACCGTCTTGTTGTGCAAAAGAACCAGATTATTCAGAAACCCCTTCTTAATCTCCATTTTTGCATACTGAGAAGTAAATCGTTTATCAGATGACTCAAGAATAGCCAGCAATGCAGGAAATTTCTTAAAGGATGCGTCTATAACAGCCGTTGTCTCAAGATAAACGCTGCTACCCACTCAAATCCACCACCTCGAACGGGCCGGCAATATTGAAATGAGTTTCCAATATATCCAGAATCTCGTCAATCGCTTTATCATCGACTCCGACATTCTTTTTGAGTCTTTCAATCACCTTTATTAATGAAACTATCTGTTCCTTTTTATACGGGCGTGCGTTATGAGAGAAGATAGCAACTTTTAACGCCGTAATGACATCCCTGAAATTGTTGCTGACGGGCTCAAGATAGTCAACTTCATAGATGAGCGGCTGAAACAGGGTCATCTCCGTCTCCCTTATTCCTTCATCATCGTAATTCTTTAGTGCCTCATATAAATGACGGCCGTAATCATTTATTAATTTGAAAAGTTTAAGCATAACCGGAACATCATCTTGATTATCGGGCGCAACAGATTTATACAGGCTTTCAACGGACAAAATCTCATTCTGACGATCTTTGATTTCATCCTGAACACGGGTCTCAAACTTAGCGACATGGTCAAGCATCTCGGTTTGAAACTCTTCCGTCGTCTCCCGCAACGCTGGCATTCTGGAGCCGACTGTTGTAGTCGAATCGACAATAGCAATCCTCATTCGTCTTATTGATTCGTCTACAGTTCTTCTTGTATAGATTTCAGTTTTTTCCGTCATATTATTTTACCGAAATAACTCTTTCAATATATATTCTATGTCCTTTTTATTCTTTTTGATAAGCTCAAGGCATTTCACATTGCCGTATTCGACAGGTTTTAAAGTATGGAAATCAACATCCATTAGAAGGCCATTAGTAATGAATCTCGACATGTCATATTTTACCGGCTTCGGAACCTGGATCTCCAATTTTCTGCCGATTTGTGCAAGATTGAAATTATAGCCGGTTCCATCTTCCCGAGTTATTGTGAATTTGACGCCGGGAGACTTAAGAGTATTCCCTATCCTGGCAATCTTATCTGAAGAGATGTTCAAGATTCCTGCCCTATTCAATAAGGTGACGGCTTCATCAGTATTTTCAAGTTTATTCATATATAAAAACCTATTGCCGAGGCGGGTGAATATCCCTAAATCAAGATATTTTACGATGATGTTCAAAGAAAAGTCGGCAAATTCTCCGATTGGACTAATATTCGCAGGATAGAACTGAATGAAGCTGATCTTCTGAGGTCCAAGCAAAAGGGTCATGTCTTCTTCTTTCAGTACAATCCTGGCCTCTTCCAGTGAGACAAAGTCAACTTGTGCTTTAGGCCATCCCTTAAGAATGTCATTAAATATTTTTCCGCAATTATCCCAATAAAGAAAGGCGTGTTCATATCGCACTTCAAAAATGACCTGCTCTAATGTTAGGTGCTCAATATCGAACATTACATTCTTCTTTCATGCCGGTTATCTAATCCAAAAAAAAGTACCTCTCAATTTATTGTATTCAGAGATTAGCCGCTGTAATTCAGCCTCAAGCTCGTTGCCGCTCATTCTTTTACTAATATATTCGTTTAACAGGCTCATAGGTTAACTTAGAAAAAGTCTATTTTATTACTTTTTAAACTTATTCAATATTGTATTTCATCGTAAGCCCGAAGGCAAGGTAATCTTTATGTTTTCGCTCACCAATTTGGATGCCTTGAGATTGCTTTGTCGCTCCGCTCCTCGCAATGACAACTTTCTTTTGTCTTTCATTACTAATGACCATTGGCTGATGGCTGTCTTTATGATGCCTTCGGCAGTTCCTTAAACACTCTCCAAGTCTTCAAAAGGTCTATAGCCCTTTGAAGCTGGATATCTTCCTTTTCCTCGATCTCTAGGGACACTATATCCTCAGGCTCTTTTGGTTTTTCTTCTATCTCTATCTCTCCATTCTTTAGATGTCTCTCGAGGTCTTTCTCTCTTATTGCAGGATGTCCCTTCTCTCCTTCCTTTATTACAGGTTTTACCACGATATCAGGTGTAATCCCGGTTGACTGTATAGATATTTCTTTCGGTGTGTAATATCTTGCTGTTGTAAGCCTCAGGGCTGAACCATCACTAAGCGGGACCACTGATTGTACAGACCCCTTACCAAAGGTCTGAGTGCCGATAATAACAGCCCTATTCCAGTCCTTTAATGCACCGGCAACGATTTCTGAGGCACTTGCACTGCCCTGATTAACAAGGACGACCATCGGTAATGTGTAATTTGACTTGGTCTCATTGCTGCGATACTCCTGCCTTTCACCCTTTTTGCCTTTTATATATACCACTAACTTCCCAGATGGCAAGAACTGGCCTGATACATCCACTGCGCTGTTCAGGAGCCCTCCCGGATTGTTTCTGAGGTCAAGTATAAGCGAATTCATCTTTTCCTGCATCAGCTTCTCCATTGCATTAGAAAGGTCATCTGCTGTCTGCTCCTGAAACTGGGTTATCTTTATATACCCTATACCATCTTCAAGGAGCTTTGATTTAACACTCTTTATCTTTATTATCTCCCGTACTATAGTAAATTCCTTTGACTCTTTCCATCCCTCCCTGAGTATAGTTAATTTAACAAACGTTGATGGAACTCCTCTCATCTTACTGACAGCGTCATGAAGACCCATGTCTTTCGTAGCCTCATTGTTTATCTTTATTATCTTATCGCCTGCCTTTATGCCAGCCTTGTAAGCAGGGGTATCCTCTATCGGAGCTATCACTGTCAAAAACCCTTCTTTTATTCCTATCTGAATACCGAGACCTCCGAACTCTCCTTTTGTGTCCACCTGCATCTCTTTGTACATCTCAGGTGTCATAAAACCGGAATGAGGGTCGAGGGCGCCCAGCATCCCTTTAATCGCACTATATATCAGGTTCTTTGGTTTTACATCTTCTACATAGTTCTTCCTGATAACTGAGATGGCCTCTGTAAAGACCTTTAGTTCTTCATATCCCTCGACTTCTGCACCCACACTGTTTATGGTCCATCTTCCGATAAGGATACCTGCTGAGGTAATAGTAAATATGAGAATTATCGTCAGGATTATCCTTTTCTTAGTCATCTTCTTATTCATTTTTTTTATCCTCCAGAATTTATCCGCCATAGGTGGATTTATCTCTTTTTCAGCCACTGTATTGGATCAAGGGGCTTGCCCTTATATCGCAGTTCAAAATAAAGCCCAGGCGTATTGAGGATGCCAGAATTTCCCACTCGTCCAATTATCTGCTTTATCTTTATTATATCTCCAACTTTAGTAAAAATCTCGGAAAGACTTCCATATAGCGTATGATATCCATCACCATGGTTTATAATCACGAGCTGGCCGTAACCCTTAAACCACTCTGCAAAAACAACCTTGCCATTATATACGGCCTTTGCAAAAGGATCAGCACCTGACTGTATGTATGCGCCGCTTCTGAAAATCGGCGTATTAAACTGGAGATCCTTTTGAGAGCCGTACGGGATTGCCACCTTTCCCTCAACAGGCCAGGGAAGTTTTCCCTTAAGTCTTGAAAGACCCTTTGCGGAGAACGTATCTGTCTTCTCAGCCTCTCTAATAACCTCTAACAGCCTTTTTGAGGCATCCTTTAACTCCCTTAACATCTTTGTATAAGAGGATTCCTCTTTTCTTACAGATGTAAGAATTACTTCTTTGTTCTTCTTCTTTTCCGCAAGGGATGCCTCATCTGCCCTGACCTTCTCTTTATTCTTTATCAGTTCTGTCTTGAGCGCCATGAGCTGACTATCTTTCTCTTGAAGGCCTTCCAGGTTCTCTTTATAGGTGTTCAGTACCCTGTGTTCGTAAGAAGCAATATATTGCAGGGATTTCCCGCTTCTCATCATCTGAGAGACATCATCAGCGCTCAAAAATAACAGAACTATGTCTGCGGTATGCCCATATTTCTGCATAGCCCTGAGTTTTCTCTTTATCCACTCCCTGCGCTTCTCGATACTGCTTTTATTTTGAGAAATTTCAGCCTCTACCTTCGATATATTTGATTCTGTGTCCATAAGTTTCTTCCTGTATTTTCTGAGTTCAGCCTCTACTATATTGAGCTGCATGTTGGTCTTCTCGATATCATTTAGGATCGAGGATTCACGCCTTTTTACTTTTTTGAGTTTTCCCTTGTGCGAATCTATCTCTTTCTGTATCCTTTTATATTCTTCATGCGGTGTAGCAGCATAACAGATTGAAAGTAATCCCCCCTCACCCCCCTTTAGTAAAGGGGGGATGGGGGGATTTTCAGATGAAACAAATAGCAAAGGGCATGTAACTATTAGTATGTAACTAAGAGTATGCAGCAAAGAACGCATGGCACTAAGTTTCTTAACTTTTAGCTCTTTGCACTTTACTATTTGCACTTTGCTCAGTATCTGATCCTCCCGATAGCTATAACAGCGCCTGTCATCCCGAGGAAAAGTCCTGCCAGAGGAAGATAAAGGGATATATTAATCGGAAAGATGATCGTCTTAAAGAGAGGGATTGTATAGCTAAGCCTGAAAATAACTGTGTAATATAATGATAAAATACCAATGAGACTCAAAAGCCCCCCGATAAAGCCCATAACAGCGCCTTCTATAATGAACGGTGCCCTTATAAATCCTTTTGTGGCGCCTAAAAGTTTGTAGGTCTCTATCTCCTCACTCTTCCTGTAAAAAAGTATCTTCACAGTGCTGTAGCAAACAAATATCATTCCAGCAGACATTATAATGACAAATACTATGCCTATAGTATTCATCCCGACTTTTAAGGAATATATAGAGGACAGGAATTTTTCGCCATACTCTATCTCGTCCACTCCCTTTATCTCCCTTAACTTTGCTGTAAGCCTTTTTACAGTGTCAGGGCTTACTGCTTCATCCTTAAGTTTCACCTCTATTGAATCAGGGAGAGGATTTTCTCCGAGGCCATCGAGTACATACTTTGTATCCTTTAACGTAGTTTTAAGTTCCTTCATCGCCTCATCTCTCGAGATATATTTTACTCTCTTTACAGTATCGTCTTTCCTGACAGTATTTATTATATTTTCTAATTCTTTACCTGAGAGATTATCCCTCAGGTAAAGCATCACAGAAAACTTCTCAGGGAGCCTTTTTGTTGTTACATCAATATTGTATACAGATAGGGCGGTAATGGCTATAAAGAGGAGACCTGCTGCTATTGTCAGGATGGAAAGTAGATTTATCCACTTCTCGTATAATATGCTGCGGGCTGCAAGCCTGAATGCATATGGAAAAGCCATTTAACCAATCTCCTCTCCGGTAAGATTACCGCTATCAAGTCTCAGTACCCTTCTGCCTGTGTTTTTGAAAAGCGCTCTGTCGTGTGTGGCAATCAGGATCGTCGCGCCTCTTGCATTGATATCCTTAAATGTCCTTATTATACCTGCTGAGGTATCAGGGTCAACATTGCCGGTTGGCTCATCAGCAAGGATAATTGTCGGGTCAGAAACAATAGCCCTTGCAATAGCAACTCTCTGCTGCTCTCCTCCTGACAGGGCATGAGGGTAGCTGTCTGCCCTATGTCTCAGGTTTACTATCTTAAGCGAGTCGAATACACGTGTCTTCAACTCTTTCTCGTTTACTCCCCTTATCCTCAGGGCAAGTGCAACGTTGTCAAATACATTTCTGTTATTGAGGAGCCTGAAATCCTGAAACACGACACCGATATGCCGCCTCAGTAACGGTATGCTTGATTCCTCCAGCTTATCTATTTCCCATTCTGCTACCGAAATATTGCCCTCGTCTGGTTTTTCTGCAAGATATATTAACTTCAGGAGTGTTGTCTTCCCTGAACCACTCAGCCCGGTTACAAATACCATCTCCCCTTTATCAATGGAAAAGGTTATTTTTCTCAAAGCTGTCTGATTATCATAGTGTTTTGATACGTCGTGGAAGTGTATCATCTCAAAAAATTTTAAACCTTGAATTTATGTTAGTACCTCTTTAATCGTCTTTACGATATTCTCAGGGGTAAGGCCATAAAATTTTAATAATTCCTCTGGTGGGCCTGAGCATCCAAAGTCGTCCATTAGCCCTATCCGGCGAATCTTAACAGGGTAGTTTTCAGAAAGAAATTCACTTACAGCGCCCCCAAGACCACCTATAATCGAATGTTCTTCAGCAGTAACAATGAGTTTACATGCCCTTGAAGCCTTTAGTAAGGTCTTCGTGTCGAGTGGTTTTACAGTAGACATATTTACAACGCCGGTATCTATACCATCACGCTTAAGGACTCTTGCAGCCTCAATCGCCATGGATACCATAATCCCCATAGCCACTATATTAGCATCCTTTCCTATATTGAATATGTAAGCCTTGCCTATTTTAAATTCATAATCATCAGGCATCACATCTAAAACCTTAGTTCTGCCGAGCCTTACATAAACAGGACCCCTATAATCTGATATGACATTAACAACTTGCCTTGTCTCATTACCATCCGAAGGCACTATGACTGTCATGTTTGGAAGAACCCTCATAAGTGCAACATCTTCTATTGCCTGATGAGATGCACCATCTTCACCAACAGTAATGCCACTGTGCGTTGCCACAAGTTTCACATTAAGGTTTGAGTAGCAGACAGTCTGCCTTATCTGCTCCCATGCCCTCCCTGTCTCAAAAACTGCAAATGTCGAGGCAAACGGCAGCTTGCCTGTGAGGGAAAGGCCGCTTGCTGTGCCTATCAAATCCTGTTCTGAAACGCCTAAGTTATAGAATCTCTCAGGAAATGCCTTTGCAAATTTCCCTGTCTTTGTAGAACCTGAAAGGTCTGCATCAAGAACAACAACTTCAGCCCTTTTCTTGCCGAGTTCAAGGAGTGCCTCTCCATAGGCGTCCCTTGTGGCGATACCTTGTCCTTTACCCTCCATCTCCTCCTAACTCCTTTAATGCCCTCTCGAGCTCTTCGCGTGTAGGTGTTATTCCATGATACTGAACTTTCCCTTCAAAAAAGGAAACGCCTTTACCCTTTACTGTCCGTGCGACTATCATTGTCGGTTTATTCTTTACTGTCTCTGCCTCATTAAAGGCATTTACTATAGCTTCCATATCATGCCCGTTAATGTCAATAACATACCATCCAAATGCCTCCCATTTATCTACAATCGGCTCAATGCACATAACATCACTGCAATATCCGTCTATCTGAAGGCCGTTATTATCAATAATCGCACATAAGTTATCAAGCCTGTAATGTGCAGCAGTCATGGCAGCCTCCCAGACCTGTCCTTCCTGAGTCTCACCATCCCCAAGAAGGCAATAGACACGTGAAGCCAACCCATCCAGCTTAAGCCCTATAGCAATCCCATTTGCAATAGACAAGCCCTGCCCTAAAGAACCTGTTGATATCTCGACCCCCTGAAGCATCTTTGAGCATGGATGTCCTTGAAGGGGGCTTCCGAGTTTGCGTAATGTATTAAGCAATGATTTATCAAAATATCCTGAAAGTGCAAGGGCTGCATACAGTACAGGTGCTGCATGGCCTTTTGAAAGGATGAACCTGTCCCTTTCCCTCCATTTCGGATCTTTGGGTTTGTGCCTCATTTTGTAGAAATATAGTGCTGTAACAATATCGGCTGTTGACAGAGAACCACCTGTATGGCCAGAGCCTGCCTCAGTAAGCATCTTAAGGATTTCTATCCTTATGATCCTTGCCTTTTCCTTCAGAAAGTCTATATCCCTGGTAGTAATATCTGACTTCATCTGTTTCATTTCCTTATTTAATTATATATTATCTAAATTGAGCGATTATAATCCCCCTCCCCTTGCCCCTCCCGCCAGGGGAGGGGGGATAACACACCCCTACACCCCTCTCAAGAGGGGATTTATATAGATATCCCCTCCCCCTTGACGGGGGGTTTTCTCTATCCCCTCCCCCTTGACGGGGGAGGGTTAGGGTGGGGGTGTTTGATAATAAATTCAACAAGTTCCATGATTATATTATTAAGAATCGCTCAATTTAGGTATTATATATACCAGAAGGGGAAAAAAGAAAGTGGTAGAGGAAGGGATATGTCTGGCATTGCGATATGGATAACAGGGCTTCCGGGGAGCGGGAAGAGCACAGTTGCTGACGCACTAAAAAAAGCGCATCCTGAATTCGTAATCCTAAGAATGGATGAGCTGAGGAAGATCGTTACCCCTGATCCAACTTATTCTGACTCTGAAAGAGAAATAGTTTACAGGTCACTCGTTTACCTTGCAAAAACGCTGACAGAACTCGGACACAATATAATCATAGATGCTACAGGAAACCTTAGGAGATGGCGTGAACTCGCAAGACAACTTATACCTATATATGTAGAGGTATATCTCAGATGCCCTATTGAGTGGTGCATCGAGCGCGAGAAACAGAGGTTAGAGGCTCATGAGGCACCAAAGGATATTTATAAAAAAGGGGCTGCGGGTTGGCCCGTGCCTGGTATTGTTGTGCCTTATGAAGAACCAATGAATCCAGAGATTGTAATGGACACAGATAAGACTTCTGTAGAAGATATAATTGCGAGAATAAGGATGGAGATAGCAAGGCTTAAATCTTAAGGCCTTTAGAAATCCCTTTTAACTCAAACAATAATGCTGCAGTAAAGTCGCCTGGCCTTTTAATAAATTGCATATTTACACCCCAGCATTGACTTGTATATTTTATATTCATGGCGATTTCCTTTGACTTCTTTTCCTTGGCATCATACCAGAGTCTCGCCTCCGTATACAATGGTTTATAGGGATATAACCCGATGCTCGCGGTATAGAAGTGTGTGTCATTCAGCCTGTTATATCTCTGTCCAGCAGAGATTGTAGCCTCAGATATCTTCATCCACAGGTCAGAATTTATACTCTCAAGTTTACCTGTATTTACATCATAGCTTGTATCAAGGCGCAGCGAGACAGGTCTTCTTATCCCCACCTCAAGCCTGAATGGCAGGAATGCCCTGTCTCCCTTATATGAATCAAAGCCCTGTGAAGCCCTGAGAACCATAAACTCCCCACCATTATTTATAAACCTGTTAAGTAAGGAAAGCTCTACCGTGGATGTTTTTTTAAAAAGCTCTGTTGAATCAAATAGCGGCAGATCCTCAGAATCTGTAATAAGAGTATATCCTATGGAAGGTTCTAATACATGCGTGAATGACTCGTATCTTTTCAAAAGCCTTGTATGGGCTACTATGCTGTATTCAATAGCTTCTCTATGAAGGGAATCATCCTCACCCTTCTGCAACGAATAGGCTGTTTCCCGTAAACCCAGCGTCTGTAAAACCACGACATCGCTCCCGAACTTATGCAGCACCCTTGGATAGATATCAAGTCTCTGACCATTTACACCTTCATCCCTCCAGAAATTGGAGACTGTCGCCATTGCAGAAAACCAGAGATTACCGACCTTTGCAGGGTTCAAAACATATCCTGCCTCAGGCAGCCTCTGAGGAACAAGTTTGGTTTCATCCCTCAGGTCAACCCAGTACTGTGATAAAAGGTAAACACGGGAATTAGTAAGAGGAAGCGATATCTCTCCTGTTGACTCAAGGAAGCGGTTCGTGCGCACCTCTAAATGAGGGCTGAACTCTCTATAAAAGTCTTTTTCGTTTACAAAGTTCAGATTCAGAAAACCACCGATTCCATTTGCAGATCTCTGTTCGTGCAAGGCCTTTACTTCGTAGAAATTCTTATTGAGTTCCGTATCTCTTATGTGATAAAGCCACCATTTACCTTTAATGTCCCCGGGCTCTATATACCTGTATTCCATGCCTTCTCCAATACCCCTCTTCGAGTATAGATCAAGGCTAATAGTTGCATCACGATTTTCTGATATCGCCCAGAAAAAAGGCGTATTCAAGTGTGCTCCCCTTAAATTACTATACCCTATAACCGGCGTTAGAAATCCAGCCTGTCTTTCAGTAAGAAGCGGCGCCCGGAAATAGGGGGTATAGAAAACAGGGATATCCTTTATACGAAAAGATACATCCTTTGCCTTTAACTCCTCTCCGCCCACAGCATCTATATTCTTGCCTCTGAAACACCATGCAGGCACCGGGCCATCACAGGTTGTGAATGTCGCCTCAGGGCTGAAGTAATATTTCTCACCCTTCTTTTCAATTTCTTTCCCTGAAATATGGTAATTATCTTTTTTGAAAAGGATTTCTGCATCGTAGAGTATGCCAGTTTCTGTTTCGAGATTTAACTCTGCCCTGCTTGCTGTGAATGATGTGTCAGTGTCATTATATCTTACAGCCCCTGATGCGATGACATCCGATGTCTGCTCATTATATCTCATCTCATTGGCTTCGATAACCTTATCAGCTTTCTGAAACTTCACATTCCCTTTTGCAACATATGTGGCTGTATCCTTGCTATACTCGAGGGTGTCGGAGGTTATGATTGTCTGTTCCTCCGCAAAACAGTGAATAGTGAATAGTGAATAGTGAATAGTGAATAGCAAAATGACAAGGATAATTCTTTTATATTTCTTACTGTTCACTGACAACTGATTACTGTTCACTGTTGTTATTCTCTCAGCCTTGTAAGTACACCCTTCTGACCAAGCACTTCCTTAGCTTCACCTATTGTGTAAAATGAACCCGTAACTACAATGAGTGATGAGTGATTAAAGGGGGGCAAGGGGGGATTAATGGTTTTGTAACTATCTTCAATTGCCATTTCAACAGCATCTTTCATAGTAGGTGCAATACGCACATCAAAGAATCCTAACGATGCTGCAATACCTGCAAGCTTTTCAGGAGAAGCTGACCTGCTGTATGCTGGAGCAGTAAGTATAATTTCAGATGCGAGAGGCAATAATGGCTCCATTATTCCCCGTGCATCTTTGTCACCCATTATGCCAAGTACAAGTATAATTCTTTTATTTTTTCCGGGGGAAAATTTTTTTAATGCCTTAGAAAGGGCAATTGCTGCGGCAGGGTTATGTGCACCGTCTATCAGTATAGGCGGGTCTTCTTTAATAATCTCAAGCCTTCCCGGCCACTTAACATTCTCGAGACCTTTCCTGATAAATTGATACAAAGCTGCATTCAAAAATCTACGGTACCCCTCACCCTTGCCCTCTCCCGCAAGGAGAGAGGGTAAATCCCCTCTTGAGAGGGGTGTAGGGGTGTGTTCCTCCCCCTTGACGGGAAGGCTTAGCGAGGGTGAAGTAAGTAGTGAGTGCAAGGTTAATTTTTTTGAGAGGAGTTCGATAGTTTTTATGGCAACAGAGGCGTTTTGCATCTGGTGCTCACCTGTAAGCGGTAAGATTAAATCATTAATCATAAGAGAGCTGCTACTCCAATAGTCAAAGCATATTTCTGAAATGTCTTCTCTTTTAAGTACTGAAGAAAAATCTTTCCCATAGATATATAACTCAGAATCTTTCTCCTCTGCCTTCTTCTCAATAACATCCATTGCCTCAGACTCTTGATATGAGGCTACAACGGGTATACCACCTTTTATAATCCCTGCCTTCTCATGAGCTATTTCTTTAAGTGTACCTCCAAGAAATTCCCTGTGGTCGCAGCTTATGTTTGTGATTATAGATATCTCAGGTGTAATTATGTTTGTAGCATCGAGTCTTCCACCCATGCCCACCTCTATTACTGCTATATCTACCTTTTTTCTTTTGAAATACAGGAGCGCCATTGCAGTTACCACCTCGAAGAATGTAGGTGATAGTTCGACTTCTCCCCCCCACCCCTGCCCTCCCCCTCGAGGGGGGAGGGTTAGGGAGGGGGTGTCCTCTATTCTGGTTCTTATTTCTTCTGTAAGGCTTACTACTTCATTTTCGGTTATCTCCTCACCATTAACCCTGATCCTTTCTGTAAAGCTAATAATGTGGGGTGATGTGAAAAGCCCGACCTTGAACCCAGCAGTCTTTAAGATAGATGCAATAATTGCTGAAGTCGAGCCCTTCCCGTTTGTGCCTGCAACATGGACTGAGAGAAATAACGTATGCGGGTTATCGAGCGCAGACATGAGCCTGCTTATATTATCAAGCCCGAATTTGATACCATATTTCTGGAGATTATATAGATAATTAACAGTCTCGCTGTAACTCATAGAAGAAGTTCGAAAAGCTTAGCGAGTGTTTCCTTCAGGTTTTTTCTGCCTACAACTATATCTATAAACCCGTGCTCGAGGAGGAACTCAGCTCTCTGGAAGTTATCCGGAAGTGGTTGTTTGATGGTCTGTTCTATTACCCTCGCGCCTGCAAAACCGATCAGACTTTTAGGTTCAGCAATAATTATGTCACCTATCGTAGCAAGGCTTGCAGTAACACCGCCAAATGTTGGATCACACATAATTGATATATAAAGAATCCCATTATCCCTCAGTCTTCCTATAGCAGCAGCGACCTTTGCCATCTGCATAAGGGAGAAAATCCCTTCCTGCATCCTTGCACCGCCGGATGATGAAACAATTATAAGCGGCTGTTTTTTTTCTACGGCCCTTTCAGCTGCCCTCGATACCTTTTCACCAACGACAGAACCCATACTTCCACCCATAAAGGAAAAGTCCATGATAATAAGACTTACAGGATAACCTTTTATAAGTGCATCCCCTGAAATCGCAGCCTCTTTGAGCCCGCTTTTTTTCTGTTTCTCCTTTATCCTATCTTTATAAGAGATGGTATCCTTAAAATTAAGCGGGTCAACTGATACAATGCCCTCATCCATTTCTACGAAGCTCCCTTCATCAACAAGGAGTTTCAGTCTCTCACGTGCGCTTATCCTGAAATGATAATTGCATTTAGGGCATACCTTGAGGTTCTTATCTATCTCCTTCTTATATACTATCTCCTTACAGCTATCGCACTTAACCCACAGACCTTCGGGTATCTTTCCTTTCTTATCCGTCCTTATTCCTTTTGTCTTCTTAAACCATGCCATTTATTTAAACTCCAACAACCAAGTACCAAGTTCAATAAAAATTATTTTATTGCCTCTCTCAGACTGATAAGATAATGCTTTAGCTCATCAGGAGACTCATGTAACCTCTTGACTATGGCACTTCCCACTATAACGCCATCAGACAGCCCAGCAACTGCCGATGCCTCCATTGGCGTAGAGACCCCAAAACCAACTGCTATTGGTTTGTCTGTGTATTTCTTTATTTTCGATATCAATACATCCATCGAGCCATCAAGTAAAAGGTTGGCTCCTGTTATCCCTGTTATTGAGACATAGTATATAAAACCACTCGATGCCTTTGTCACCTTTTTTATCCTGTCCTCTGTTGATGTCGGGGCAAGAAGAAAAATGCTATCGAGGACTGCCTTCCTTGATTGTTTTATAAAATCTTCTGCCTCATCTGGCGGCAGGTCAGGGATAATCACACCATCAACTCCTGCATCCTTAGAATCTTTTATAAAATTCTCCTCACCATATTTAAA
>Ga0210017_1001291_pt1 | contig 21784 bp, 17 predicted proteins | sample CryGeyCG2014_020_FD_183966 | JGI IMG/M metagenome (GOLD analysis project Ga0210017, IMG submission 183966) | Groundwater microbial communities from aquifer - Crystal Geyser CG08_land_8/20/14_0.20 (SPAdes) (version 2) | ecosystem: Environmental > Aquatic > Deep subsurface > Groundwater | place... | reverse complement strand
CCCCATCCAGAAGATAAAAGAAAGCCAAAGATAGCCACTGTTTTTTGCAATCCTTAATAACCAAAATACGGAGGACGGGCCTCCGAAAGCTGACAGAGACCTATTCTCTGTTTTTTATTTTAATCTCTCTTTTTTTCTCACCTTTAATTTTAAAACCTAAAATAATACTTTCTTTTGGTAAAATTTCCCCAACTTTTTCCGCCCATTCGATAACTACAATGTTTTTGGGATTAGAAATAATTTCTTCAAAGCCAAGGAATAAAATTTCCTCGGGTTTTTTTATTCTATAACAATCGATATGATAAAAATTCACGAATTTACACGAATTTGAGCACGAATTGGCACAAATTTTGAATTTCCGCATAATAATGAAGGTGGGGCTTAATATCTTCTGCTTTATTCCTAAGCCCTTAGCAAAACCTTGTAAAAAAGTTGTTTTGCCGCTTCCTAATTCTCCTTTAAGAGCAATTACAATTGCTTTTTTCTTCAAGGAAATTTTCAAAATCCCTTGGGCGAATCTCTTGGCCAGGTTTTTTGTTTGAGCCGGCGAATAAGTCGTATATTTTTGTTCCATATTATCAGTATAAGCCAACCCCGTTAGAAGTCCATCGTGCTTACACATCGACACCCCGCCCCCACCTGGGGGCGGGGTTACTTCTAACGGGGTTAATTGACTTTGAAAGAAAAATGGGCTAATTTAAGATAATCTTATGGAAAATTATAGCCGGGCTAAAAAACTTATTGAGGAGTCCCAAAATATCTATATTTTCCCTTCCCAAGATTTTAGAGCTGACAGTTTCCCTGCTTCGGTGGCTCTTTTTTATGCTCTGAAAAAATTAAACAAAAGGGTAAATCTGATTTTAACTGAAATTCCAAAGGAATTCCATTTTTTAGCCGAGAACCTCCAAATTAATCCTCTGCCTCAAGATTTTGTCATTTCAATCAAAGAGAAAGAGGCGAAGGTCTCTCAGGTTTTTTATGAAAAGATGGAAAATGAATTAAAAATATATTTAAGAACTAAAAGGGGAACCCTTAATGAAAAAAATGTCTATTTTGAAAACCAGAATCTTAACCCCGTTAGAGATTTTGAGAACAAAATAAAAGCACAATTAGTAGGGAATATCTCTAACGGGGTTAATCAAAACGGACTTTTCCCCCAATCTGATCTTTTAATAACTTTGGGGATTGAAAATCTCCAGAGACTGGGGAATAATTTTCAAGAAAATCTGCCTTTAATTTTAAATATTGACAATCAAATTGAAAATGAAAATTTTGGCAAGATTATTTTAAAAGAAAATCCCTCAGTGTCCCTTTCTGATATTATTCTTAAACTTTTAAGGACAATAGGGGAAGAGGTTCCTGAAGAGGACAACCATTTATCGTCGCCAGAATCTCTTCTTTTTGAAAGAATTCTTAAAAAAATTAAGTTTAAGGGAGAAAGGAATATCGCCTGCGCCCTCTTGGAAAAAGAGGATTTTAAAGAAACCAATTCTCAGGCTTCGGATTTATCATTTTCTTTAAGAAAATTAAAATCCGAGTTTTCGCCCCTCAGGGATTTTTTACTCCTTTGGCAAAATTATAATTCTCCTCTTGTCGTCAAAGGTGTTTTTTACTCTTCAAATCCTGAGGAGCCCGGTCAAAAAATATTGGAACATTTTGAGGGAAAACAAAAAGGAAAGGGAATTCTTTTTTTTCTTCCCGAAGAGAAGCTTGTTATAGCTAGAGATAAAATTTTAAAAATAGTCGAATAATCTTTTTATGGAAAAAATTACGGCTCAGGTAAAAATAGAAAAAACCGTTTTTAAAGAGATGCAGGATAAGGTTAATAATATCTTGGATTTGAAGAAACAAATTGAAAACGTATTAGAAAAAGAAACAACTAAAATCCTGGAGGTTATATTGGCCGGAGCAATATCTCTTGATGCCTCTGACATTCATATCGAACCCGAAGAAGAGAAGGTAAAGACAAGAGTAAGGATTGATGGAATATTATACGACGTCTTATTTATAGAGTTTAAAATATACCAGGCCTTGCTCTCTCGAATCAAAATCTTATCTGGAATTAAGTTAAATATCACTAAAAAAGCTCAAGACGGAAGATTTACCGTCCTAATCGATGAACTTCGTTCGTTGAGCCGAAGGCGAGACGGGAGAAGAAACTTGTTTCTTCGACCATCTTCACCCTTCGCTATTGCTCGGGTAGTCGATGAACTTCGTTCATCTTCACCCTTCGCTATTGCTCGGGTAATTGAGGGAGGTGAAACTGAAGCCAGGGTTTCTGTTCTGCCTTCTGAATATGGAGAATCAATTGTAATCCGGCTTTTAAACCCTAAAGAATTGATAAAAATAGAAGATTTAGGGGTAAGAGAAGAAATACTTGGTCAGCTCAAAAAAGAAATAGAAAAGCCGAATGGAATGATTATCGTAACCGGGCCTACCGGCTCAGGGAAAACTACCACTCTTTATGCTGTTCTAAAAAAAGTCCAAAAACCGGGGATTAAGATTATCACAATTGAAGATCCAATTGAGTATCATTTAGAAGGAATTTCCCAAACTCAAGTTAGGCCAGAAAAAGGATACGATTTTTCAAACGGCCTCAGGGCAATAGTCAGACAGGATCCCGATGTGATTTTAGTCGGTGAAATAAGGGATTATGAGACAGCAAAAATTGCTCTCCAGGCCGCTCTGACCGGACACCTGGTTCTAACAACTTTGCATACCAATGATGCAGCTGGGACAATAGTTCGCCTTCAATCCCTGGGAGAAAAACCTATCAATATCGCTCCAGCTATAAATATTGCTGTTGCCCAGAGATTAGTAAGAAGAATTTGTAAGAAGTGCGTCAAGTTTTCTCCTCCTACAGAAGAAGAGTTGCAGATATTTAAAAAGGAGTTAGGTGTTTTAGGAAAGAAAATAAAAATTCCGAAGCTGAGTAAAAATTTAAAGATACCAAGAGTTCAAGGCTGTAAGTTTTGCAATTTTACCGGTTATAAGGGAAGAATAGGAATTTTCGAATTCTTTTTGAAGGATGATGAAATGGAAAATTTTATTTTAAAATCTCCTTCCATTACTGATTTAAGAAAAATAGCTCGGAAAAAAGGAATGGTCCTTATGAGAGAAGACGGCTTGATAAAAGTTCTTCAAGGAATGACAACATTGGAAGAAATAAAAAGGGTGACAGCAAGCTGATAAAAATAAAAAGAGCCCAAAACTGGACATTTTCTTTAAAGTATATTAAAGCTAGAATTCCTCTGGGGAATAATCGAGCCGAAGCCAGATTTTCCATTCCAAGAAGAGACCCCTATCCAGTTTTGGACTCTTTGATTATTCTACTATATTTTTAAAAATGTGTCAAGAGCTCAAACCTCTAAAACTAATTATTATCTCTTTTCTACTCATCTTTTCTCCCCTCCAAGTATTAGCTGTTGATTTCTTAGATATTATTGTAAACGAAATTGCCTGGATGGGAGTGGAAGTTGAAGGCGTAGAATCTAAAAATTGGTGGCGGTATGAGTGGCTGGAGCTTTACAATAATACTAATCAATCAATTTCTTTGGACGGATGGAAGATTGAACTTTACAGAACCTCTCTCGACTGGGGCTTGGAATTAAAAGAGAACATTCCGGCTCAAAGTTATTTTTTAATCGTTGCCTCAGATAAAATATTCTTAAATTACGATTTAAACTATTCAAATCTTGGAGGAAAGTTAAACAACAGCGGACAAAAGGTGGTTTTAAAAGACGCAGCGGGAACAATTATAGATGAAATAGATTGTTCCTCCGGCTGGTTTGTGGGAGACAATAAAACCAAACAAACAATGGAAAGAAAAAACCCTCAACTTGAAGGCTCTGACCCCAATAATTGGCAAACAAGCCAAAATGTCAGAGGCACGCCAAAAGCTAAAAATAGTATTGTCACAATTCAACCCCCCGAAGAAATACTTCCTGAAACAGAATTAGAACCGGAATCAGAACATCAAGAGAAACCTCACGAAAAATTAGAGCCAGTAATTTATCCCTCAAACATTTTCTTAAACGAAATTTTACCTTCGCCTGAGAATCCTGACGCGGAAAATGAATGGATTGAGATTTTTAATGGAAATAATTTTGGAGTCAATGTTTCTGAATGGCAAATTAGAGATACAATCGGGGCAACAAAAACCTATACTATCCCTGAGGGGACAAAAATTGACCCAAATGGTTTTTTACTTCTTCCACGACCAGAAACCAAAATCACTTTGCAAAACAGTGGCGATACCCTGGAGCTTCTAAATCCAATTGGCGAAGTTGTTCATAAAGTGAATTACGGAAAAGCTCCTTTAGGACAATCTTTTAACAGAACTTTATCTGGGTGGGCTTGGAGTAAAAGCTTAACTCCAGGAGAAATTAATATTATTACAGTCCCTGAGGTTCAAGAAACTGGACCATCACAAATATCTAAGGAAAAAGAAGACAAGAAACTACTAACCGCGGGGGTCGGAGAAAAACTCCCAGAAGAATCTTCAAATTCCTTGATTATTTTTTTAACGGCTATTGGCGTTGCTATTATTTCAGCCGTAATTGTTTTAATCCTTAAAAGAAGAATAGTCGGAGAAGAACTTGAAACAGAAGATAGAGGATCCTAACGAAGAGGATTTTAACAAGAGGATTTTAACAAGAGGATTTTAACAAAGAGTTCCAACCACTGAAACTGTTCCATTTCGCTGCGATCGCAGCAAAATGGAACAGAATCTACTCTACCCTAAAAGTTCTAATATCTCCTCTTTTCGGTCAAAATCGAGTAGGGTAAACACAAAAACCCGCCTACCAATAGGTGATTTTTTTATTTCTTTATACAAACTCTCTGGCAAGGGAACTTTTCCTACATAGACACTTTTTTGGAGCTGGTGGTATTGGAGCAGTAAAAGCTCTTCTCTAAGCCATTCTCGCCATCTCTTTTTCTTTTCTGGTATATCAAAGATCACTATTCTCAACTTTCTATCCCAGGGTTTTTGTAAAAGCAGATATCGATTTTCGATGTAGTCTACAATCTCTCTCCCCTTATCTGTCAAATACCAAATCTTCTGCTTTGGGTCTTGGGCGATTAATCCTTGTTTCTTCAACCGATAAAAGTTAGTTCTGATGGTTTGTTTTTCAAACCTTACTCCTCGGTATTCCACCCCAAACATCTTTTTCATTAAATCAAATCTAGGGTAAGAACTTGGTAAATCTCTCAAAAATCCTTTCCCTAAATCTTTGAGACAAAATAGAGTGTATACTGCTGCGTTCAGCCCCTTCTCAAAGAATTTCTGGGTAAAACTTCTTCTTTTCTTTTGGAAAAAGTATTCTGATTCTGGCATGATTTCAAAAGAGAATTAAAAGAATTTATAAAAGACGACCTTTGGTTTCATTTAATTTGTTTAGTTAGTCTCTGATTTCAATTATATCACAAACTGTTCCAATTCGCTGCGATCGCAGCAAAATGGAACAGTTAATTTGATGCCAGTAGCCCAGTCCTCTCTTAAATGTAGTCCCTAATTAACACGGATTAAAAAATAATCAACCTCTTGATTTGTTATAAAATTGGAATAAGATTGGAATATATGTCAGGGCATAGCCATGCAAGAACTGTAAAAAGGGTTAAAGATGCTCACGATGCACAGCGAGGAAAGATTTTTTCAAAAATCGCCCGGATGATTTCGGTTGCGGCTAAAGAAGGAGCTAACCCGGAAATGAATTCCAAATTAAGACGGGCGTTAGAAGAAGCTAGGACAGCCAATATGCCTAAAGATAATATTGAAAGAGCCATTAAAAGAGGAGTAGGCGAGTTGGGGAAAGAAAACTTAGAGGAAGTAAATTACGAAGCTTTTGGCCCGGGAGGAATTGCTCTTATTATTGAAGCCATAACTGATAATAAAAACAGGGCTTTAGCTGAGATAAAACGCATTCTTCAAAAATACAGCGGGAAATTGGCAGAATCCGGCTCAGTAAAATGGTTATTTGAAAGAAAGGGGGTAATAACGATAAATCCCAATGACCAAATCCCCTATAAGACCGAGCCTTCGGGCTATAGGCCAATGCCCAAAAAAGAGGATTTAGAGCTGAAAGCGATTGAAGCCGGAGCCGAAGATATTTTCTGGCACAAAGATGAAAATATGTTAGATCTCTATACAAAAACAGAAGACTTAGAAAAGGTCAAAGAAAGTTTAAATAACCAAGGAATTAAAATTGAGTTAACTTCTTTAGATTTGGTAGCAAAAGATCCGATCGAGGTTACTCAAAAAGATAAAGAAACTCTGGAAAAGCTTTTTGAAGAATTATCTGAAAATGATGCTGTCCAGGATATTTACTCAAATTTAAAAACATAATAACCTTTATGAAAGAAGCAGAAATAAGAAAAAAGGCAATAAAAATATTGACTGATAGGAACTGGATATGTTGGTTCCCCTCTAAAGTAAGATACAAACAAAATGACATCTTTGGAATTATTGATTTACTGGCTATCAAAAGAAAGAAAATGAAAAAGATTCAGTTGACTACTCTTCCCAATCTTTCTATCAAAAGAAAAAAAATAACAAATTTCCTTAAAAAGAATAAAGTTCAAATGACGGTTGAGGTTTGGGCCTGGTCAAAGAAAAAAAAACAATTCAAAAAAGAGAAGATTAATATAAAAATAAAAAAGAAACTCAAAAGACCTATAGGGGGTTGACCCCGTTAGAAGTTCAGCCTTGTTTTAAAATTTAACAACTCGCAAAAGCGAATTCGCCTTCGGCTTTGGCTGATAACTGAACTATATTGAGATGAAAACTTCTAACGGGGTTGACAAGCTCTTTTGGAACATTATAATGTTTGGCATACGGCAAAAAGGTCGGTCTAGAAAATTATTTTAATTAAGTCAATTTGGATTTTATGAGAATCGAAGATAAAATCTTAAATCCTTTTCTTAACCAAGACGAAGAAGACGAAGAAGAAGAAACAGAGAAAGAAGAAGAAGGGGAGGAAAAAGAGGAAGAAGAGGAAAAAACTGACTGGGGAGAAGAAGGATAAAAAAGACGAAACCGAGCACATAAAGCATTATGTGCTCGGTTTTAAGTTGAATTATGCTATTATTATAATATGGCCCAGAGGATTTACCGAAGAAAAATTTTTCAAAAAAAGAAAAGAAATATTATTATCATTTTCCTCAAGATATTAGGGGCTGTTTTATTCGTTTTTTTATTCGCGGGCGTCTTTTTATTTATTCTTAATATCAGAGATTTACCGAGACCAGAAAAATTCACTGAAGGAATAATTCCTCAATCAACAAAAATATACGATCGAGAAGGAAAGGTAATTTTATATGAAATTGCCGGCGAGGAAAAGAGAACCATAGTTCCTTTAAGCGAGATGCCTGAGTACCTAAAATTAGCAGTAATCGCAGTTGAGGATAAAAATTTTTACGAACATCGAGGATTAGATTTCAAAGCAATCTTCCGGGCCATCTTGACCGACCTTAAACTACGACAACCAATTCAAGGTGGTTCAACAATAACCCAGCAGTTAATTCGTTCCTACTTCTTAACAACAAAAAAGACCTTAAAGAGAAAAACTAGAGAGATTATACTGACTTTAGAGCTCGAAAGACGATACTCAAAAGACCAAATTTTAGAATGGTATTTAAACCTTATTCCTTTTGGTTCAAATCTTTATGGAGTTGAGACAGCTTCTCAAGCATTTTTCGGAAAACATATCTCTGATATCTCCCTAGAAGAAGCAGCTGTTTTAGCAGCGATAATCAGAGGTCCTTCTTATTTTTGGCCCGAGGGTCCTCATCTGGAAGAACTTTTAGCCAGAAAGGATTATGTTTTAGATCGAATGGCAGCCGAGGGATACTTAGAAAAAGAGAGAGCAGAAAAGACAAAGCAAGAAGAAATAAAATTTGTTGAAAAGAAAATTGAAATTAAAGCCCCCTATTTTGTTTTATGGGTTAAACAACAATTGGAAGAAAAATATGGAGGGGAGGATTTTTTGGCAAGGAGTGGATTGAAAATTTTTACCTCTTTAGACTGGGAGCTCCAAGAAATAGCTGAAAAAGTATTAAAGGAAGGACTCGAAAGAAATAAAGTCTATAATGCGCATAATGGAGGAATGGTAGCAATTAATCCAAAAACAGGAGAAGTTTTAGCCATGAGCGTAGGCACTGGAGACTATTACGCAAATCCTTATCCCGAGGGGTGTACGGCTGGACGAAATTGTTTATTTGATCCTCAATTTAATGTGGTAGTCGGTACAAAAGCAAGTCCTGGCCGTCAGCCGGGTTCAGCTTTCAAGCCTTTTGTTTACGCCACTGCTTTTAAAAAAGGTTACAACGATAAAAATCAGGTTCTGGATGCTTTGACTAATTTTGGAGTCTGGGGGAAGGAAGAATATATCCCTCGAAACTATGATGGAAGGTTCCGGGGTTGGGTCACCTTAAGACAAGGTCTATCTCAATCTTTAAACGTCCCCTCAATTAAAGTTCTTTATTTAACCGGTTTAGATAATAAAATAGAAAACCTTGAAATTAATAATTTTTTAGGCCAGGAAAATATTCTTAGTAAAGGGTTAGAAGAAAGTATTAAAACAGCGAAAGATATGGGAATAACTACTTTAAATAAACCGCTCCCTTTTTATGGACCGGCAATTGTTCTAGGAGGAGGAGAAGTAAATTTATTAGAAATGGCTTCGGCTTACGGGGTTTTTGCTAATCAGGGTTTAAGACTTCCTCCTGTATCTATTTTAAAAATTGAAGATTCTGAAGGAAATATCATCTATGAAAATAAAAAAGAACCCAAAAGAGTTCTACCCAGCGAAGTAACAAAATTAATTAATGATATTTTGTCGGATAATGAGACGAGGACTCCAATGTTCGGACCGAGGTCTCATTTATATTTTGAAAATTACCAGGTTGCTGCTAAAACCGGTACCACCGACAATTTTAGGGACTGCTGGACAATAGGTTACACCCCTTCAATTGTTGTTGGAGTTTGGTCTGGGAATAATAATAACGAACCGATGATTAGAGAACAGCCCGCGGCAACTGTGGCTGGCCCAATTTGGCACAATTTTATGGCCGAAGCTTTAAAAAAATTCCCTAAAGAAGAATTTGAAAAACCAGAAGAAATTTTAACTCAATTTTATCGGCATTGATATATAAATATAACTTTCATCTCCAACCGGCTTCAAAACGCCCGGGCCCTCTTCGCCATTTAGTTCAAAAATTACCTCTGAACTTCTGATATTTTGTAACCCCAAAATTAGAAACTTATAATTAAAGGAAATCTCGATTGCTTCTCCTTTTATTTTTACTGGAAGATAAGCTTCATTTTTTCCTATCTCGGGACTTTCGGAATAAATTTTTAACCGATTATCTTCAGGTTGAACGGCCAACTTGACTTCCGAGATTTTACCGCTGAATAATCCCGCTTGTTTTAACTGATTTTGGAGGTCATCTTTTTTAGATATAATCTGAGTTTTGTATTTTTTAGGAATAATTTCTTGATATTTAGGATATTCCCCTTCAATTAAACGGGAGAGAATCTGAACCTGGGTATGAGAGGTTTCTTCTTTTATGTTTTCAAATAAAATTTGATTGGGGGAAAAGTAAATTACAACATAACCTTCTTCTCGGCTTAATATATTTATTAATTCACGAACCGCATCTTGGGGGAGGATAAAAGAAACCTCCTTCTTTATTTTCCCTTTTAAGCCAATAGTTTTTTCAGCTAAACGAAAACTATCAGTTCCTACAATTTTTAATAAATCTTTCTTGAAAGAAAAATAAATCCCCGATATTTCAGGCCTTATTTGGGATATTGAAGGAATTTCAATAATCTGGCCAAGAGCTTCTAAAAGTTTCTGATTAGAAATTCTAACTATCTCCTCTTTTTCTATTTTTGGTATTATCGGAAATTCTTCAGGATCTATGCCTTGAATTTGAGTTGTCTGGTTTTTGGTTTCCAATATCAAATTTTTACCTTGACTTCTTAAATGTATTCTCTCCTCTTTCAAAAGGTTAATTAAACTTGAGAAAAAAGCGGCTGGAATGGCGATTTTCCCTCCCTCTTCTATTTTAGCTAATACCCACCAACTAATGCTCGTTTCCAGGTTAGTGGTATCAAGCCGCAAAAAATTACCCTCACAAGACAATAAAACATTACTGAGGACAGGTAAAGTTAAGTTTTTCTTTGCTATTTTTTCAACGATCTCTAATCCTCTTTTCAGATTGTCTTTTAAAATTTCAATTTTCATAATTATAATTTATATTATTTATTATATATTAAATTATTGTTGTTGTTAAGATGATAATTTAATAAGGGAAAAGACCTTTTTATTTGTGAGTTAAAGAAAAATTTATTTTAAAAGATGTTAAATAACTGTTTGGAAATATTTTAACAATGAGGTGATAAACTCTCAATTAAATTAACTGGGGGAAAATAACTCATAATTAATTAACAATTTTTCCCCAGTTTTTCTACAGGCTCTCGCTGTAAATTCTTTGGCGAATTAAACCTATCTCATTTATCAAATTCTCATTATTTTCCAATTCTTTTGATATTTTCTCACAAGCGTAAATAGCAGTAGTATGGTCTTTACCGCCAAATTTTCTCCCAATTGAGGGGTAAGATTCTTTCAATTCTGACCTTAACAGATACATGGCAATTTGGCGTGGTTTAACAATTTCCTTCCTTCTGGTTAAAATTAGAAGGTCTCCTCCTTTCAAATCATAAAATTGAGTTACGGCTTGAACTATTTTTTTATAAGTAGTAGACCTAGCCGGAAAATTGATTAAATTACGTAAAAGTTTCTTAGTAATATTAAGGTCAGGAGATGTGTTGTTTAATTTTTTGAAAATTAACAATCTGTTTAAGGCCCCCTCTAATTCTCTGATATTCCGTTGAATATTTGAGACAATATATTCTAAAACATCGGAGTTTAATTCAATTCCTTTTTCTTCACATTTTGCCCTTAGTATTGCCATTCGGGTTTCGAAATCCGGAAGACCTATGTCAGCAATCATGCCTCCCTCAAGTCTTGACCTTAATCTCTCTTCTAAGGCTGGAATAGCTTTTGGCGGTCTATCAGAAGAAAGGATTATTTGTTTATTTGCTTCACGCAAGGTGTTAAAAATATGAAAAAATTCTTCCTGGGTTTTTTCTTTACCAGCCAAAAACTGGATATCATCCATAATTAGGATATCTATTTCTCGAAGTTTCATTTTTAAATTTTCAATTTCATGCTCCCTGATGGCTCTTACTATCTCTGAGGTAAATCTTTCGGCCGGAACATATTTGACATTTTTCTTTGGAAGATTCTCAACAATCCGATTACCAACAGCTTCCAAAAGATGAGTTTTTCCTAACCCTACTCCTCCGTAAATAAATAAAGGATTATAGACAAAACCAGGATTACCTGAAACTGCCCAGGCGGCGGCGTGAGCTAATTCATTAAAAGAACCAATTACAAAATTATCAAATCTATAAATGGGGTTAAGGCTGGTTTCCTGGTTTATTTTAAATTCATTAAAACTAAGTTGACTTATTTCAAGCTCTTCTTGTCTTTTAGAAGTAGATTTACTCTTAGTCTTTGAAGGTTTTTCTAATTGAACAGTGTAATCTATCATCTTAATTCCCTCATCTAAATTGCGAAGTATTTTTAAAATAGTATTCTGGTATTTATTAGAAAGCCATTCTTTAGAAAAGGAATTTGGGACGGAAATCATAACTTCTCCATCTTTTTTTGAAATGATTTTAGTATTACGAAACCAGGTGGCGAAATTAGCCCGGGATACGCCAAATTGTATTTGAGCAAGAACAGCTTGCCAGAGTTCTTCGTTATTCATAATAGAGGTATGCCAAGGTTATATTCTATTATCTTTCTATTTTTAGAATATTGCAAGTGTCTTTAAAAATCAACTAAAAACACCTCCCTGTTAATAAATTGGGGATAAACTGTGAACCCCGTTAGAGGTCAATCACGCTAAAGGTTAGTGAGTCTTGAATAAAGATACAGAGAAAAGAAATTTCTAACGGGGTTTGACTGAAAAATTATTTTTTGCTAATCTAAAACCAAGCTTTTGCGAAACAAAGTCAAAGAGATAAATCTCTTTTCCACCCTTCGCTAATCGCTCGGGTAAGCGAAGGTGGAAAAGAAGGCGAAGAAAAGTTTTTCTTCTTTCGTCTCGTCTTCGACTCAACGAACGAAGTTCTCTTTGACTATAATATATTTAATATGTCTCAAACTTACCAACCTAAAAAAAGAAAAAGAAAAAAGACCCATGGCTTCAGGAAAAGAAATAAAACAAAAAGCGGCCGAAAGATTTTGACGAAGAGAAGACAAAAAGGAAGAAAGAAGATAACAGTCTAACATAATTGACCTAATCAAATCCCAATGACCAATGACCAATTTTGGGATTTAGGGTTTAGGGCTTGAATGGGCATTGGGGCTTAGGCATTGGGGCTTAATTAGAATAATTTTATTCATTGTGTTACCACAAAAATATTGTCTTAAAAGAAAAAAAGATTTTCAGAGAGCAATACAGAGAGGCAGGAAAATAGAAAAGGACTTCTTAGTTCTGAAATTTTTTAAAAATTCCCTGAAGACGACAAGAATTGGCTTTGTTGTCAGTCAAAAGGTTTCCAAAAAAGCATCTTCGAGAAACAAAATAAAACGAAGATTAAGGGAGATAATAAAGATTAATTTACCTGATTTGAAACCCGGATACGACCTGATTTTTTTTACTAAAAAAGGAATTATAGAGAAGAATTTTTGGGAAATAAAAGAAGTAGTTGGGCAAATTTTAAAAGAAGCAAAGATAATATCCAGATAACGCTTGGTAATAGCGGGGCTTGTGATTGGCTTAGCCAATCACAACAATCACAAAAGCCAAAGTTTATATTATGTTGATTTTAAAGACAATAAAATTATACCAAAAGTTTATTTCTCCTTTTTTAGGAAGAAATTGCCGGTTTTATCCTTCTTGTTCTGAATATAGTTATCAGATAATCAAAAAGCACGGGGTTTTAAAAGGAGGGATGCTCTCTTTTTGGAGAGTATTGAAATGTAATCCTTGGAATAGAGGAGGAGTAGACCTTCTATAAAACCTTTTGCTTCGCAAAAGCTCGGTAGGCGATGAAGCTAAAGCTTCATCTTCACCTTCGCCCCGCCCTTTCTAAAAGAAAGGAAAGGGCGGGACTCGGTTTATGAATATTTTAGTCCTTATCTTTAATACAATATTATATCAGCCGCTATTGAATGGTCTGATTCTGCTTTACGAATACATTCCTGGCCATGATTTTGGGATAGCTGTTATTATCCTAACTTTAATTATCCGCTTTTTACTCTGTCCTTCTTCTATCCGCGGGGTAAGATCGCAAAGGGCATTGACAAATCTTCAGCCGAAGATCAAGGAAATTCAGGAAAAATACAAGGACAACAAAGAAGAACAGATGAAGCTTTTGATGGAACTTTATAAAAAAGAAAAGGTCAACCCCTTCTCTGGTTGCCTTCCTCTTCTTCTCCAACTTCCTATCCTTATTGCTATGTATCAAGTTTTTCTAAGAGGACTTCAGCCGGAATCTTTAAGCCAATCTCTTTATAGTTTTGTTTCTCATCCCGGAATAATTAATTTTAGTTTTTTAGGAATAATCAACCTTACTGAATCTAATATGTTCTTGGCTCTCTTGGCAGGAGTCTTACAGTTTTATCAATTGAAAATTTCAACCCTCCGAGCAATAACGCATGGGTCGAAAGAGATTGTTAAAGAGAAAACAACCGATTTTTCAAAGACGATGCAAAGTCAAATGCTTTATCTTTTCCCTGCTCTTACTGTTTATATTATTTGGCAATTTGGTTCCATTATCGGTTTATATTGGACTGTTTCCATATTGTTTTCAATTGGAGAGCAGTATATAGTAAAGAAAAAATATGCTTGATAAAAAAAACTTAAAAAAAATTAAGGAAGAAACGGAGAAATTTTTTGAAAAAATGCATTTTGAAATAGAGGTTGAAGTGAAAGAAAGTAAAGAAAATATTGTTTCGGTCAACTTAAAAACCGAAGAGCCCCAGATATTAATAGGCCGGGATGGTCAAACTTTGATGGACATTCAACATCTTTTAAAAAGGATTTTAAGAAAGGGGTTGGAACAAGTTTTTATTGAATTTGATATCAATGAATATAAAAAGAAAAAGAAAGAATATTTAAAAGAATTGGCTCAGAATTCGGCTAATGAGGTAGCTCTTAGTAAAAAAGAAAAAGCCCTTAATCCAATGCCTCCTTATGAGAGAAGGATAATTCACATTGAGTTGTCGGGCCGGGAAGACGTAAAAACAGAAAGCATTGGCCAAGAGCCGGAAAGAAAGGTGATAATAAAACCTTTAAAAGGGCGAAGAAAGTAAACTTTCTTCTTCCCCCTTCGCTAACGCTCGGGAGGGCGAAGAAAGTAAACTTTCTTCTTCCCCCTTCGCTAACGCTTGGGAGATTAATGGCAACAGAAATAATTAATCGAGCTGCCGCAAAGGCACTCTAAACACTTTTCTGTTGTTTTTTTATTTCCCTCACAAACACTTTTGCATTCCTCGCCCAATTGACCATTTTGGTCAAAAATATCTCTACACCTAATTGTCCTGTTCTCTGTAATTTTTGCGCAGTTGTTAAATTCTGTCCTTGCCTGGTTCAGTTTTCTTTCAATTTCTTCGGGATTCTTCCCATAGAGATTGTTTATTTGTTCAAACGAATAATTTATTTTTTCAAAAGCAGCATTAACTAACTGATCTGTAATCTCTAAATCTGGACAGATTTTCCCTTCACAGGTTTCTTCGACACATTTTGGTAGACAAAAGGGCTCAGATAATTTGAAATCTTCGCCGTAGCAACTTATATCAACACAGACCGGTTGGCAATTGTCCAAGTCACATTTTTGAGCTGCTTCTATCATTTCTTGAGCCGCTTGTATTTGGCCGGGAATAGTGCGATAGATGGTTTCCAGTTCTTTATACATATCGTTTAATAAGTCAGAAGTTCTGTCTACTGATTCGCCAATAGGAATTTTTGTATCACAGGGCGAAGAAAGTAAGCTTTCTTCTTCCCCCTTCGCTGTCGCTCGGGAGGGCGAAGAAAGTAAGCTTTCTTCTTCCCCCTTCGCTGTCGCTCGGGAGGGCGAAGAAAGTAAGCTTTCTTCTTCCCCCTTCGCTGTCGCTCGGGAGATTAAATCTTGATTTTGGGCAGACAAGTTGAAACTTAGGCAGACTAAAATCAATCCTAAGAAAGGGATAATAATTTTAAGATTAGATTTTAAAAACTTGTTCATTATTTTTTGCAACTGTAATATAATTCTTCTATCGCTCCTTCGATTTCTTCAATTTCTTCCGTAATTTCTTGGATATCTGCCTGAGAACATTGGCTAAGGAGAGAACAGCCTTTTGCCAAACAACCACCGGACAATTCTTCACAAAGTGACTTTTCGCTACACTGGCATTTATCAGTTAACTCTTTTAATCCCTGACTTAAATCTTTTAATACCTTTGATCTTGCCATTATTGTTCTTACTCTTTCTTTCAAATTAACATTCTTTTTATCGTTTTCTTTCTGAAGGATATCTTGAACTTCATCGCCAGCTTTTTTAATTTGAAGATAATATTTTATTATCAGTTCGTTGCCCAAATGAATGGCTGGACAGACCTGGAATGAACCATTGTCGTTATAAAAATCTATATAATCACTCTTACAGGGAAGGGGCCCGGTGGGATAAGATGTTTGATATTTACTGCAAAGCCCAATGCTGTTAGGGCATTCTTCGCTGCTGCAATGAAAATCTTTTGCGTAGCAGGTAGCATCCAGGCATTGGGCCTGACATCTATTTGGGTCGCAGCCTTTGTCGGGGTCTTGGATTAACTCTGTCATCTTCTGAAGAGTATTAATCTGATGCGAGACGGCATCGTAAATAGTCTTAACCTTCCAACAGGCTTCAAATGATTTATCTTCTTTATCAGTTTCCTTTAAGTCGGGGATTGTCAATTGACAAATCTGAGGATAAGAAATTTTTAACTCTTCTCCAGTACCTTTATTTTCTAACTCATCTAAACTCTTTAAGTCATGAAGAGAATTTAAAGGTAATCCCTCTTCTAGCGTTTTTAACATTATTGAGGTAACAATTTCTTTTAAATCTTCTGCCACTTTCTCAGCCAACTCTTTTGAGGTTGAGTCAGTTATTCTTTTTCCAATATCTTCAGCTATTTTTTTAGAAGCTCTGTCTGATATTATTTCGGCTGTTTTTTCAGTCCTATCTCTTAAAACAAGAAAAAGGCTTTCGGATAGGACCTCCTCGGTTTTTTTCTGGAGAGTTCCTTTTTCTAAAAGGCTGAGAGAAAACTGATTAACCTGTTCTAAAGATAGTTTGTTTTGGAGTTTTTCATTTAAGATAATGGGTAATTCTTCTTTAATTTCCTCTTCTATTTTATCTGACAGTCTTTTTTCATCCGAGGAAACAAACCCAAGGGTTTGAGGTATATTTTCAACCAGGAACCCTTTTAAACTAACAACCAGAGCATCTTTTAAGCTCAAAAACAAGGCCTGACTCATTTTATCGGGCAGAAAATCGGCTAAAGTGGAGTCGATTGTGTTAAGAACTTGTTCGGGGATAAAACTAGTCGATGAACTTCCTTCGTTGAGCCGGAGGCGAGACGGGAGAAGAAGCTTGTTTCTGCGACCTTCTCCACCCTGCGCTGTTGCTCGGGTATCTAATTGACTATCGAACAATTCGTTAAGCAGGGTGGTGTAAATTAAATCCATTAGGTCGCCAGGCAGGGTTTCTCCGACGCTCAAAGCTAATCTAGCTCTTAGATCATCTGGCAGTAAATCTACTAAGCTCTCCGAGAGTAAGTTAGTTATCTCAGATGGCAAGAGGTCAGTCTCAGATAAAATGGTTAGAATCTCTGCTTTTGTTCCAGCCGCGAAAAGGTTGCTTAGTTTAGCCGGCAGTTCATCGGCTATCTGATTAACTGAATCAATCGGAATGCCAATCTTCATTCTTCCTCCTGTTTCTCCCTTTAACTCCTCTATAACAACAGTTGTGATTTTTTCTCCAAGAATATCGGCTATTGCTTTGGAAATTTCTTCAGCCAGCTGAGACCTAACTTCTTCAATGGACTCCCGCATGATATTGTCAATTTCACTTGTGGCAGGAGTTAAATTTTTAAAGCTTAACCCGGAAAACACTTCTTTGGAGTTTTCGCTCATTATTTTACTAAGGTCTGCCGGGCATTGATTGGCAATAATTAAAAATGGGTCAAGGCGTGATGACTCTTTAATCACTTGTTCGTTCTCTTCTTTTCTTTTGTCAAAATAAATAGAGCTGGGGTCGATGGCTGCCTCTTTATTTACCTCTATAGTTGGTTCAGGCCAGGTAGAAAAAGTAGTTATTGCTACCTTCTGTTTATAAGTATTTTCGATTAAATCCCTCTTTTTAAAAAAGTTCTCGTAATCAATAGCTTCTGAGGGAAGACTTACCATCATTTCTACCTTTTTTAATTTTATATAATCACTGAGCAGAAAAAGTTGAGCTACCAATATTTCTTTTTGTTGAATCTTAATCTCAGCCATTAACTCTTCAATTTCAGCGATTTTTTTAGTGATAGCTTCTATATCGCAATCTCGTTCCGGACAGGTCATAGCTAAATTACAGTTAGAAACTTCTACCGGACAGCCCCCGGGCTTTGAGCAGGTGTTTATTGTTGGACAGCCCGTTGCCTGGCAGCAGCATCCATTCTCACAATCAACGCTTTGGCAGGTTGACTTTCCGCAGAGGCAATTATTGGTAAGCTCTTTCAGCTCCTGAGAAAGATTTTTTAATTTTTCTGATTTATCTCTAGTTTTTTTGGCTCTTTCAATAATATTTTCAAATTTTTCCTGAGCTTTTTTATCTAAGGCGACTTCTTCAATTATTTTTCCTATTGGTGTTTGAAAATAAACAAAGCCCCTTTCTTCAAAAGGAGCTTCTTTTTCTTCAGGCGGTTGAATAATTGGTCTATGAATAATTTTATTTAATATTAAATAAAAAGAAAGGACAACCAACAGTCCTAAAAGAATATAAAAAATTTGTTTTTTTGCTTTTATCATTATAGATGCTTCTTAATCAGATGCTAATTCAAGCAATACAGCTACTATCCATAAAGGAGCAAGACTTGAAACAATAGGAATCATTTCAAAAATCATACAGGCAGGTTTTAACCATTTGAACTTTTTTGCAAATCCCGTTACTTTTTTTATCCCAGCAGCTGTTTTCGCGGGAACAGTTATTTGTCTTGACCTGGTATACATCCAGAGGCCGATAAAAATCAGAGCAATAATATCGAGAATAACCGAAAGGACTTGTCCGGCAATCCCGACAATCGGTATAAGCCCAATAAGATCAAGAAAGAACTCCCCGACGTCAATAATAACAGCAAAGGTTATCATTATAACTGCTTCCACGGAGAATAACTTTTGCATTAATCCTCCGGGTGATTCTATTGTTGCTTCTTCGGGCATTAAAATCGCATTGTTTAAGATATTTCTTTTTTAGCCTTTCTTATTGCTAAAACCTGCTCAGGTGAAGTTGTAATTATTTGGTCCTCGGTATAGGAGGCAGCGACTTTGATGGCAATATGTTTCTGGCCGGCAAAGAAAACTCCTTCACCCACGGCTGATTCAAGCAAGAGATACTTTTCTTCCTCGGTCAAATTAAAGGTTTTTTTGACAATATCCATGGTGGCTGGACTCTGTTTCATCAGGAGCTGGAGAGATGAGTTGGTGATGATTGGCTGACCATAAGATGATTTCATAAAATCGGAAACATCCTGAGTAATAGTGGATACTCCTAACCAATATTTTCTTGCTCTTTTGCAAATACCGTATAAAAATGAAGAGCCATCTTCAGATTGCATTATCCACCAGGCTTCATCGACAACCAGAATTCTTTTCTTTAGAGAAGAACGGACTATATTCCAGATATATCTTAAGATTATGAACATTGCCACTGGCCTTAATTCTTCTTCCATATCTCTTATCCCAAAAACGACGAACTTGTTTTTCATGGAAACATTTGAGAGCTGGTTGAAAAATTCAGCATAACTGCCCTTGGTAAACTTTCTTACTCTTTCCACCAAGGATTCTGTTCCCTTCATGCTTTCCAAAACCGCTTCAAAATCAGAAAGCAAAGGAATATTTTTTTGCCAGTTTGAGGGGTCGCTTTCCGGGGTGATGTCTTTAGCGGCATAAGTTTCGGTTAGGGCCTGGTCAATAATGGCATCTTCTCTGGGGGTTAATCCTCCCAGCATAATTCTCAAGAGGCCAACCAGATTTATAACATTTGATTTCAAGACATTTCCCGGTTTTTCATCCTCCATGGGCATAGGCAGGTCGAAAGGATTGATATGGTCAGGAGAGGTTAAAGAAATTCCGAAATAAGAACCGCCGACTGCATCGGACAAAAACCTATATTCATTCTCCGGGTCAATTATTATTATATCTACTCCCTGCATTAAGTATCTTAAAATTTCCAGTTTAACGGCATAAGAATTATGGACAAACATTCCGCCCTCTCCGGCTAAAAAGACTTCATTATCCACCGTTAAATCATAAACATATTTTTCTTTTTTGTTTTTAATCTTTTGGATTTTGACAATTGGATCCCAGAAGAGATCAGAATTAGCCAAACTTTTTAATTGGGTTAATTTTTTTTCAACCTGAGGAATTTTATTTATTAGAATGTTTTGATAATTCTGCCAGACAAATTGAGCTGATTTTTGGATTATTTCGTAGGAAGTATTACTTTCTGGTCTAGCAACAAGAGCGGACTGGAGTGATTGATTATAATGTTTAACCTGCAAATCCATTCCCTGGAATCCCGAATAAAGCGTCTTTTTGATTTCTGGCAAGGAATAGGATTTGCCATTTACAACTTCAATTATTTTAAAAGCATTGGTCGAGCCCGGTTTTACATTTTCATTTTTCACTACTCGCCAGCTTTGCCCTAATGTCTGCCAGAGTTGACGATTTAGGCCCCGATCGTTTTTGCCAGACTGAATAATTTCTGAGAGCTCAGGAAGCTCACTTAAAATTTCGTAAGTAAAGATTTTATCTTTGAAATTTTGAATCCTTCTTTCAATTTTCTCAATTACTCTTTTAAGATGTTGAGGAGAGGGGTTCCTTTTTCCATTTTTCCACTCAATAATTTCAGGTAGATGCCAAAACAAGGGTGGAAATAATTGATATATTTTTTGGAAGACTGGCTTTAATCCCGGGATAAGATCGACATTGGTATTACCCTCTTTTCGACTGACCTCTGAAAGTTGTTTTCTTTTTCTTTGAGAAATAAAATTAATATTCTCAACAAATTTTCTTAAGTTATCTTGGCCCGTGATTGATAATTTATAATAAACTCTTTTACGTTTCCAATTAGAATTAGTTGCTTTCTTTCTTATTTTTGAGATTCTTCCAATAATACCAAAATAATACAAAAGGTAAGAGATTTCGGATATAAGTTGCTTTGATTTAGAGACAGCTGTAACGCTATATTCTTCTACTCCTCCATCTCCCTCAAAATAAGCAGAAAGATACTGAGCAATTTTTTCTTTCTCTATATTAAAAATAAAAGGTAAAACTTTTTTTTGTTTTGATTTTTCTTTACCGCCCAAGGCGTTTATTATTTCAACAAAAACTCGAGACGCGATAATTATGCCTCGATTCCCGTAATAAAATGGAACCCTCAATTTTTTAAGAGAAAAATCGATGTCTTGTAAGACCTCCGGACTATTATTAGTAATCATAATAACTTCTTCTCTTACTGTTCCCTCGGCAGTGATGTAACCCACAATTTTCAAAAATTCCTGATTTATTGGGAAAACAATGTTTTGGAAATATTTTCTTTGACCATTTTTAGAAACCACTTCTAATTTTTTTAATACAGGATCGGTAAGACTGATTTTTAGGTGATTCAAAATCTGGCGGGAATATTTTAAAGGAATTACTCGTCCGTCGCGATATTTGTAAAGATAACAATCAAAACAAGGATTTATTTTCACATTTTTCAAAATTTTATAATTTTCTAAGATTAAATCTCCAGCCCCTTTTACATAAATATTTTTTGAATTTTTAAGCAATTCTAAAAGATTAAAGTATATTAAATACTTTTTAGTGTCAAAAACGCTTCTAGGCAGGGGAATAAATTCGCCTTCTTTTATTTCAGAACTTTTAGCGGCTATCACTTCCCCATTTTTTAGAACTAACATATTATGATCGCCTGTGGTAGTAACTTCTCTTCCGCTCCGGGTCTTGAATTTGTAGAACGTTTTAGGTGCTACTTTTCGTGCAGCCATAGTAACCCTTGACCACTCTCCTTCGAGATTTTTATTGAAACTGTATACCTTAACATCGGGAGGGAAGAGAACTCCTTCCATCTCTTTATCAACCGGTACCGCCCCGTATTTTTTGATTAACGATTCTACGAGGGTTCCAATCTTTGTGAGGCGAATCCCGCTATTTATATTACACAACACATTTGCTTCTTTTGTCAGACTCTTCCCGCTACCGGCTTTTCCGAAGGTCGTCATATTCGCGTTCTCTAAAGTAAATCTATCAAATAGAACCAGGGAATTGTTGTGCATATTTATGCCGTATAAAATACCTTCATTAGCGCTGAGGTCGGAAGAAATAAAAGGGAAGACACTTGAGAGGGGGGCCGTATTCATTGTGGTGTGGACGGCAATCTGGTCTAAACCATAGGGACTGCAGCTGATAAAACCTTCTTTCT
>Ga0210017_1001288_pt1 | contig 21799 bp, 16 predicted proteins | sample CryGeyCG2014_020_FD_183966 | JGI IMG/M metagenome (GOLD analysis project Ga0210017, IMG submission 183966) | Groundwater microbial communities from aquifer - Crystal Geyser CG08_land_8/20/14_0.20 (SPAdes) (version 2) | ecosystem: Environmental > Aquatic > Deep subsurface > Groundwater | place... | reverse complement strand
TGCCGGGCAGACTTGGAGATCTGGGGGTTAACGTAATAGAAAACTTGACCTTTTCTCCCCTCACTTTCTAAGATCCCAACTCTCTTTAGATTATTTAGATTGATTGAAGTCCATTTATAGGAGATTCCTAACGCCCGCTTGATCTCCGAAACAGACCTCTTATGCCCTCGGTAAAGCATCTTAACGATCTTTAGTCTGTTCTCATTGGCCAACGCTTTAAAGATCTTAGCCCACTCTTTTTCATTCATCGACACCATAATAGCATATGCGACAATTCTATAGAACTGTTCCTAATGTCTCCAGAGAAAACTAGTAAAAACGGAAGAGGAGAAGAATAGAGAGCAAAGGGATGGAAAAGAAAAAGGAGCTGTCCTTAACAGGATAGCTCCCTGGTATTACCAAACTACACTTACTAAAGCTCCTCAGTTGGGTAGTGCGTCCCATGTTGGTCGATGTAAGCCTGAGAGAGATCAATCAAGAGTCTCAGTACCCTTGTGTCACTCCCTACCGCCCTGAAAAGCTCGGTAATGCTGTCAGACGCGGATGGTCTCCACCCAGACCACACCACCATTTCAACGGAGGAATACTTTTCCTGCCCTGCTTGCTTGCTCCACCACCACCTCAAAGAGGGCAGGGATAGCATCGTAGACCCCCTTATTGACGAGCTCCCCGAGGACATCGAACGCCTGGTAGCGGAGAAGGGCACGAGCTATCGACTCCCACAAACGAGGGATAACCAGTCCCCTTGAGCCAGTCAGTTCTGTTGCTCTACGGGCGAGAAACTCTTTTACTTTGCCTCGTATCCCCTCGATGGGAGGATATCGACCGAGAAAATCCACTAACCGCTGCGAGTACTCCTCAGACAGTCCAAACGACGAATCAGCCTCTAACAGCTGTCTAACTACCTCAGCGTAAATCTCCCCACCTAAGGGAAAAATGTCCGGTGGATCAAAGCTATATTCCTGGTCTAGAAAATTGAAAAGGAATTCAACCTTTACCCACGGATTAGGCATCCATACGGTCCTTGCCGCAACTGCCAACCCATACGCAATCTGCGGCTTATGCCCATGTTCCTCGAAGATCCTCTTCAGATCCTCAACCGTCGCGTCCTCTAATTTTTTAACCTGCACAGCACACTCTCCTTTTGGCTGATCCTCTACATTTTCGAAGATCGCCGGTTTTACTCATCCACCGCAATGGGTAGATGGCAATTTCTATTATAGGTCAGGCACCAGAGGGTGTCAAATAACTAATGTCTAATGACGAATGACGAAGGAATTAATAAATGACCGAATGACTAAAATCAACTCTTTTTCTTAGAGGACCTGAGAATAGAGGCGAAAATTAAATGGAGCTCATTTGCTTCTTTCCAAAGCTCCTTTGCCTCATCTCTGAGTTCTGAACAAACCTTAGCTACCATGCGTAGCCAAAACTTACTTTCTCTTGCCTCTTTCTTACAAGTGGTTATCTTATGATTAAAATCCTTCTTTGAGGACGCATCATCAGCTTCGCAATAATTAGCACCTACGCTTGTGCCTGCTCTGATAAGCTGACTGATGATGGGGATAGTTACTGGGTTACGCGAAACTTTCTTGGCAAAGTCAATAATCGCCTCTCCAAACCTGGCTGTTCTTTCTTCTAAATCGTATTCTCCCTTGCTTCTCCTCTTCTCATTCGGCATTAGATAATTAGACATTCATTAGTCATTAGGAAATTAGGAATTCGTCATTAAATGGTTTATCTCCAACCGGCGCCAATGGCTTTAAGGGAGAGGGCAAGCTTCTGGTTCTTGGGATCAACTTTGATCACCCGCGCTTCAACCTCATCCCCCTCCGCCAAAGGACCGGTGGTTTCGGTGACGTGGATTAAACCTTCAATCCCCGGTTCCAACTCCACGAAGGCACCAAAATCAGCGATCTTGGTTACCTTGCCCTTAACTTTTGCCCCTACCAAATACTTTTCGGCAACCTTCTCCCAAGGGTTGGGAAGGGTTCGCTTGTGAGAAAGAAGGATCCTTCCCTCCTTTTCATTAACCTCGATCACTTGTACTTTAAGCCCATCGCCAATTTTAAACAGCTTTTTCGGGTCGCTCACTTTTTCCCATGCAAGTTCCGAGATATGAACCATCCCCTCCAGAGAGTCAAACTTTACAAAAACACCAAAGGGGGTGATTGAGGTGATTTCACCCTCAAAGATCTCTCCCACTTTAACCTTAGTAATCTTTGCTATTTCCTCCTGCCGCTGCCGCTCCGTTAAGGCTTCTCGCTCGGAAAGAACAATTCTTCCTACCTGCCGCTCAAGCTCAATCAATTTTACTGCCAGGGTCTCACCAATCAGTTTTCCAGCATTCGCTGCCATCTTGTTTTTAAGGGAGAGGTGGGAGAAGGGGATAAATCCACGCTGACTCCCAAAGCGCACGACCACCCCGCCCTTGTTTGGCCCAACTACCTCAACTTCTATCACCTCCTCTTTTTCAAACATCCGCTCAAGCCTTCGCCAATCGCGCTCTGGTTCCGCTTTCCTTAAGGAGAGAAGAACAAAACCTTGATTATCCTCCGCCTGCAAAACCGTCGCTAAGACTCTATCTCCTTCCTTAATTTTCTTAAAGGTTTCCGCCTCATCCTCCAACTCATTACCGCTGACGAGCCCTTCCGCTTTTGCTCCAATATCAAGGATCAGCTCATCTTTCTTTTTGGAAATAACAATTCCCTCAACGACCTCATTGGGCCGAAGTCTTCTTACCCTTGCCTTGGATTTCTCTAAAAGTTTTGCCATCCTTCGGCTTCGCTCAGGATAGTCCCGAGCCTGTCGAGGGGCCATCAGATCTTTTTCTGCCATAACAAGGGAAATATAGCACGGGAATCGGAAAGAGTAAAGAAGTTGGGAGTCTGGAGTCAGGAGTTAAAACTAATGACTAATGGCTAATGACTAATAACTAAATTATGCCCCGGCAACGACCTATTTCCAAATAAGGAAACAGGAAGTTATCCGGGCATTTTGCAAAGCAAAATGTCCCGGCAACGACCTACTCTCCCCCAAGTCAAACCTGGAGTACCATCAGCGCTGAGAGCTTTTACGACCCTGTTCGGAATGGGAAGGGGTAGAACACTCTCGCTCAAGTCACCGGGACATTTCGATTCCACTCAATGCAAGCACTCTGAAATCTGAATAGAAGTTTTAGATCTTGAAAAATAATCGACCTATTAGTGCGGCTTGGCTGAACACATTACTGTGCTTACACCTACCGTCTATCAACCTTGTGGTCTACAAGGGGTCTTTTCCTCATCTTGGGGTGGGCTTCGTGCTTAGATGCTTTCAGCGCTTATCCCAGCAAACATAGCTACCCAGCAATGCTCCTGGTGGAACAACTGGTGCACCAGAGGTTTGCCCCCTCCGGTCCTCTCGTACTAGGAGGAGATTCCCCTCAAGAAATTATCCGCCCGCAGCGGATTAAGTCCGAACTGTCTCACGACGTTCTGAACCCAGCTCACGTGCCCTTTTAATCGGCGAACAGCCGAACCCTTGGGACCTTCTCCAGCCCCAGGATAGGACGAGCCGACATCGAGGTGTCGAACAGCGCCGTTGATGTGGACTCTCGAGCGCTACTAACCTGTTATCCCCGGGGTAGCTTTTATCCGTTGTTACTGTCTCCGCCACTTGATGACAGTAGGTCACTAAGCCCTGCTTTCGCATCTGCGCGACCTGTCAGTCTTGCAGTCAAGCTTGCTTATGCCTTTGCACTTACAGTCCCGTGTCCATCGGGACCAAGCAGACCTTTGGGCGCCTCGGTTACCTTTTGCGAGGCGACCGCCCCAGTCAAACTGCCCACCAAACACTGTCCTTCAACGGGATAACCGCCAAAGTGAGGCTTGAATGCCAAATCGAGAGGTGTTTCATGAGCGGTGCCAAATCGGCACCTCCCTCCTACGCTACACAAATTCGACTTTCAAATCAATGTTAAGCTGCAGTAAAGCTCCACGGGGTCTTTTCGTCCTGCTGCGGGTAGGCCGCATCTTCACAGCCATTTCAATTTCGCCGGGTTGAGGGTTGAGAGAGTGCTCAAGTCGTGACGCCTTTCATGCGGGTCGGAACTTACCCGACAAGGGGTTTCGCTACCTTAGAACAGTTATAGTTACTGCTGCCGTTCACCCGGGCTTAGGTTCTAGCCTCTCCCGCCCAAAGGGCGGGATCAGCCTTTCCCTTAACCGACGGGCACTGGGCAGGCGTCGGCCCCCATACATCACCTTGCGGTTTAAGCGGAGACCTGTGTTTTTGTTAAACAGTCGCTTGAGCCTGGTTATTGTAACCCCGCCAAAGGCGGGGCACCCCTTCTCCCGAAGTTACGGGGCTAATTTGCCGAGTTCCTTAACCCTCATTATCCCGATCGCCTTAGAATTCTCTTCCTGTCTACCGGTGTCGGTTTGCGGTACGGATATCTTGTTTTCTCCTTAGAGGTTTTTCTTGGAAGCTTAACGCGGCTGGCTTTCCACCAAAGGCGGATTGGCATCACTACTCACCTTAACCTTCCAGCGGATTTACCTGCTGGAAGACGGCTCGTAGCTTACACACCCAACCATACGAATGCCCAGTTTATCAAACTTCGTTACCCCATCGTAAAACGAAAACAAGATAGTGCCGGAATATTAACCGGCTACCCATCACCTACGCCTTTCGGCCTCAGCTTAGAGTACGACTAACCCTCCGTTGACGAACATTGCGGAGGAAACCTTAGACTTTCGGCGTCCGCCATTCTCAGGCGGATTACGCTACTCATACCGACATTCTCCCTTCCTTGCGCTCCACCCTACCTTCCGATAAGGCTTCACCGCCCAAGGAATGCTCCCCTACCCCCGCCAGCAACTGCGTAGCTGTTGGCGGGCCACAGCTTCGGTACGAATCTTAGCCCCGATCATTTTCGGCGCAAGGTGACTTAGCCAGTGAGCTGTTACGCACTCTTTCAAGGGTGGCTGCTTCTGAGCCTACCTTCTGGGTGTCTCGGTCACCTCACTTCCTTTACCACTGAGATTCGATTTAGGGACCTTAGCCGGTGGTCTGGGTTGTTTCCCTTTCGCCGGACGGAACTTACTCCCGCCGACTGACTCCCAAGCACTACACTGCGGTATTCGGAGTTTGGTAGGAAGTAGTGCCCTCGCGGGCCTAACATTCCTTCCAGTAGCTCTACCCCCACAGCTTAACGCCTGAGGACATGCCTAAACATGTTTCGGGGAGAACCAGCTATCACCGAGTTCGATTGGCATATTACCTCTACCCACAAGTCATCCGAGCCAATTGCATCTGACATCGGTTCGGGCCTCTCCCCGACTCTCGTCGGGGTTCACCCTGCCCATGGGTAGCTCACTCGGTTTCGGGTCTAACACTGTATGCTTGTCGCCCTTTAAGACTTGGTTTCCCTACGCCTCCCCCGCCTAAGGCGGGTTAGACTCGCATACGATGTTAACTCGTCGGTTCATTCTTCAATAGGCACGACATTACTCGCGCACAGCGCGAGAATGTCCAATTTCCAAGTTCCAATTTCCAATTTATTAACTCCACAATTCTGAACTAACTGGAAACTGGTAACTGGTCACTGGAAACTCTCGTGCCATGCACGAGCTCTGTCTGCTTGTCGGCAGATGATTTCAAGTTCTATTTCACTCCCCTCCCGGGGTTCTTTTCACCTTTCCCTCACGGTACTTGTGCACTATCGGTGGCAGAAAGTATTTAGCCTTACCCGGTGGTCCGGGTCGATTCCCACAAGGTTTCACGTGTCCCGTGGTACTTGGGATCCTCCTAAGGTACTTTGAGATTTCACGTACGGGGCTTTCACCCTCTTTGGCCATCCTTTCCAGGATGTTCTGCTATCTCGCGATATCCTTTTGTGGAGTCCCGCAACCCCAAGCTAAGCTTGGTTTAGGCTCTTCCCATTTCGCTCGCCGCTACTTAGGGAATAAACGTTGTTTTCTTTTCCTCCAGCTACTGAGATGTTTCACTTCGCTGAGTTCCCTCCATACGGTTAATACCCCGCCTAAAGGCGGGGACTTGGCCGTATAGTAGTCCAAATGGACTAGGTTTCCCTATTCGGAGATCCCCGGCTGATAACGCTTTGTGCCAGCTCACCGAGGCTTATCGCAGGCTCACACGTCCTTCTTCGGCTTCCTGCCCCAAGGCATCCATCATCCGCCTTGAGTTTTTTCAAGACCATCTTCTATTCAGATTTCAAGGAGCCCTTCGACTCACTTCGTTCGCTCAGGGTAAACTAGTTTACACCGAGCGTCAGCGAGGTGGTGGAGTGTACCGGGCTCGAACCGGTAACCTCTTCGTTGCAAACGAAGCGCTCTACCGTTGAGCTAACACCCCGCGCAATGAAAAAGCCGCCTTGCGGCGGCTGCAACACCACAAAAAGGAGATAATCCCCCTACGGGATTAACCCGCCTAGGGCGGGTCCATTTAATATGTATCGCGTTGCAACCATCACGCGATATTTAAATTAACAGAAAAAAAGAGATATGTCAAGAGAAAAATAAAGGCTTTAGCCTTATTTAGACTAAAGCCTGATGTATCGCTAACCTCTCCCTAGCCAACGGCGTATCCGACTATCCCAATCCTTTGCGAAAAGGTAAGAGAAGCTACAAAGAACCAGAAGGATGATCATCCCCCATTGGGCAAGGGTGAAAATCGCGACGCGATTTGTAACTCCGCTAAGAGTGTAAAGAAAAAGAAGACCGTATGGCACAAGCGCTGCACCAACAGCTGGCAGAAGATCTATCCTCCCTCTAATCCAAGCCTCGTAATGGGCTTGAAAAAAAGTTAGGAAGTAAGCTGTTGCCAAAACAACAAGCGCTGCTGCTTCTCCGAACAAAGGTCGGGCGACAAAGATCGCTACCAACACACCCATTCCTAAAATGGTATAAAAGAGCCCTACACGCATCTCCCTCCTCCTTCACAAGGATTTATACCACAACTTCGGAGAAAAGAAAACCACGCCGGAATTTCATCAGCTTACAATTTTAGTTTTCGCCGAAACTAAGCTAAAGCTAGTTGTTGGAGCGGGAAACCTCAACCCAACTGCTATCCTCTCCGTAAACTGCGTAGATCAAGGTCAAGCTGTCCCATTGCCCAGCGGCAAAGTCACCGACTAACTCTGAGACACCAGCGGTGTCAGCAAAGTTTACGGTGTTTGCCGAGACGTTGACGATAAGGACCAAAGTACCCTCTTCAACATCCGTCTCACCCATGGTGATACTACAACTAGCCACCGTGCAATCTATCTCCTGGTAGGAGACAGTTGGGGTTAAGGTATAAGGTCCTCCCACAATCAGCGTTTGACTCCCCAATCTCAGGACCCACCCAACAAAGACGTCTTGGAAGTTAGCGGCGCCCGAAGCGCTCAAATCCGAGAAGTAGCCGGGCTTGCTGTCATGGCTGTCACCGATGGTGGCCGTGATTGTTCCACTGACATTAAGATTGCCCGATCCGGGGTCAGATGTCCCCCCGATGTTCAAACCGCCGCTGTCATAGATTCTAAACTCATTGGCACCAATTGTGTTTGGTTCGATATAGGTGGTCTGATCGGTCCAGAGACCTGCCCCACCTCCGGTCTGATCTTGAACCCAGGTGAAACCACCAGTGGCACTGTCATAAGAGAGGACATAGCCGCCGGTTGGGGAGTTGGTCAAAGCAAGGTCAACCTCCAAGACGGTATCATTGGCGATCTCTCCGGTTTCAATCAATTGGCCAAGAAGAGAAACGTTTGACGAGAGTTGAGCATCCGCCAGAGTTCCTATGGTGAGATCGGAGGCGGAGCGGGTGATTAGGTCGGCTAAGGATGAGCCGGTCTTGGAGATCTTGCTCCAACCAATCGCCGCACCTGAAGCGATGTGGGCGTTGGTCAGTCCTGAGACGGAAAACTCCGTGCCGAATAAGAAAAGGCCCGAGCCGGCCGTGTAAGTGGTATTTGTGTCCGTATCGCTCTCGCAGACAACCGTTCCATCGGCATTGATTACTCTTATCGAAGAACCTGAGGCGCAGGAGGAGATAAAGTATTCACCTTTCTTGAGATATTCGGCAAGCTTCTCGAAGAGTTCACTTCTGGTGACGTAGCCGGAAAGATCAACCCTGGCGATGAAAGGTAAGTGGACATCGAATCCGGCAAAAGTAGCCGCGGTCGCCAGAATAAAAACCACCACTACGGTAGAAAGAGAGATCTTGAGCAGGTTGTAGAAAAAGCTTTTTCCGAGCATGGACAGGCTTCGAGTCCATTTTGTCATTCCACCACCCCTCGCTGTCAAGTCAACAGGAAGGGGGGCCGTTAAACCCCCGGGGTTTAACGGTTTAACAGAGAGACTTCTCACAAACATAAAAGAAAACCCCGCACCTTTTATAAGCACGGGGTAAACTTAAAGCTTTTCATACCTTTTAATAATCTCCACAATCTCCTTAAGAACGATCGCTTCGGGAGGAAGGAGAGGTTCCGGCAGTCCGCGATCCCATTTTCCACATGTGGGAATGTAGATAGGTGTTACCCCTACCTGCGAAGCAGGGATCATATCAAAACGGATAGAATCTCCAACGAAATAGATCTTCCTCCCCGGATCTCTCTTTCGTATCTCGGTAAGAACCTTCCTTTTATCTCCCGGATAACCAATCCGCGGTTCCCACCGGACTACCAGAAACTTCTTATAAGGAAACCACCGATTGAGGCGATAGCCGTGATACTTTCGCCATTGGGCGATTAGATCCCCTTTGGTTAAAACACGAAGCTCATCCCCCTGGGCTATTAAAAAGTTTAAAGTCTCTTCCACGCCGGGTATAAGCGTATCTTGAAGGTAAAGATTGATATCAAATACCTGCATCCCGATTTGGCAAACACGAGAGGCGATCTTTTTATCGTAAGGCGCTTCAACCTGTTTGCAAAGACGTTGGTAACAGACAACCAACGAGCTGGGAAAACGGAAGCGTGCTCCTCCATAGCGATCTGCTCGCTCGTTGTCAATCTCATTTACCAATTTAGCAATGGTAAACCAATACGGGGCTTTGTAACCGAAGACATCCAGCATAAGACGAAGGAAGTCAACTACCGCGCGGCTGTAATGCACAGCAGTCGGAATCAAAAGATCATCAAGATCAAGGATCCAAAGCCTCCCAGCCATCTCCTCCTCCTTATTAAGTTTTTACCATGCAAATTCAGTATACGAGCTCGCCTTCGGCGATCTCCGTAATTTCGCAAACTCAATTATACCGACCTCACCGCCAAACGCAAGTCCGTCCTGTTAAAATGAAAAATAATGGCGAGAAAAACTATCCTTTTAATAATCGCTGTCATTCTAGGATTGGCGGTCGCTGGTGGCGTATTGCTTTGGCGAAGCAAAAGAATGGGATGTAATCCCACCCTCGCCGTTGATTTCGCCGCGAGACGGGTTAAGTTCAATTGGTACTGCAAGGGCTTTCTTCCACCACCTGGGACAAAAGAATCTTGTGATGCTAATAATCCTTGCCCCGAAGGCAAGGAGTGCTACAAGTTCCCTGATGAAGAGGAACCAATCTGCTGGGAAGGAGACCCTTGCGAAAAGTGTGCATCAAAAAAGTGCATGACAACCCTTTCCTATCCTCCTTCAGTAATCTGCCAGGATTAAAGCTGAGTAAATGTGGCGTCGCTTGCGCTCCTTCCTTTCTCGCTGACGCTTGAAAGTAATCAATGCAGTGCCGCAATTGACGCTTGCTGAACCCATTGATATGATTAGGAAGACGGGCTTGGACGCGATGCGGGAAGCATCGCTAGCAAGCCGCGTAGCACTCCGTTTACGGGCTTGTAGCTCAGCTGGCTAGAGCGCTGTCCTGATAAGACAGAGGTCGATGGTTCGAGTCCATCCGAGCCCACCATAAAATAACCCGCCGAAAGGCGGGCTATGTTTTCAATTTGTTCTTAACACCAAAGATAAGGAAGGAACGCTCGACTGGTGGTTTTTTGAGCAAAACCATCAAACTCTCCTCCTCCGCTTTTATATAAAGCTTCGGAGGACCCTCCGTAGTCCGCCTAAGGCGGACGTAGGATGGGAACCATTTAGGTTCGGACATGAGGGCCGAACCTTTGGCGAAATCTACGCCACTGACCCAAGTTGGTCTTACCCAAATCAGCGTTAATCCGCCTGAGGCGGATCCGCGTAGATCCGCGATTCTCCTTAGAAAGGAGGTGATCCAGCCGCAGATTCCCCTACGGCTACCTTGTTACGACTTACTGTTGATCGCTGATTCCATCTTGCCCCGCCTAAGGCGGGATTCGGATGGCCTCAACTTTCCCCAGTTGACGGGCGGTGTGTACAAGACCCGAGAACGTATTCACGGCCGTATAGCTGACCGGCCATTACTAGCAACTCCACTTCATGCGGGCGAGTTGCAGCCCGCAATCTGAACTGAGACAGCTTTTAAGAGATTAGCTCTGCGTTGCCACATTGCTACCCGTTGTAGCTGCCATTACCGCATGTGTGTGGCCCAGGGCATAAGGGCCATACTGACTTGACGTCATCCCCACCTTCCTCCTCGTTGCCGAGGCAGTTCCCTATGACATTTTTAACATAGGGTGGGGGTTGCGCTCGTTTCGGCACTTAAGCATACACCTCACGGCACGAGCTGACGACAGCCATGCAACACCTGTGCAGGCTCCCTTGCGGGTCGCTTCCCTTTCGAGTCACTACCACCTGCATGTCAAGCCCTGGTAAGGTCTTTCGGTTATCATCGAATTAAACCACATGCGACGCTGCTTGTGCGGGTCCCCGTCAATTCCTTTGAGTTTTAGCCTTGCGGCCGTACTCCCCAGGCGCCCCGCTTAATGCGTTAGCTTCGACTCCGGCAAACGCCGAAATCTAGCGGGGATCGTTTACAGCTAGGACTACACGGGTATCTAATCCGTTTTGCTCCCCTAGCTTTCGTGCCTCAGCGTCAGGAAAGGCCCAGCTGTCTGCCTTCGCCTTTGGTGTTCCTCGAAGGATCATAAGATTTCACCCCTCCTCTCCGAGTTCCGACAGCCCCTACCTCCCTCAAGTCAAGCAGTATTCCCCGCAGTTCCCCCGTTGAGCGGGGGGCTTTAACGGAGAACTTACCTGACCGCCTGCACACTCTTTACGCCCAATAAATCCGGATAACGCTTACCCCCTACGTTTCACCGCTGCTGCTGGCACGTAGTTAGCCGGGACTTTATCCTCCGCCTTACGGCGAATTAAGGAGTTTACAGTCTCACGACCTTCATCCTCCACGCGGCGTCGCTGCGTCAGGGTTTCCCCCATTGCGCAAGATTCCTAATTGCTGCCTCCCGTAGGAGTAGGGCCCTTGTCTCAGTGCCCTTGTGGCTGGACGTGCTCTCACACCAGCTACCCGTCATCGCCTTGGTAGGCTATTACCCTGCCAACTAGCTGATAGGACGCAGGCTCCTCCCTGTCCACCGAAGCTTTACCCTTGCGGGACCATCGGTTATTAGCCCGCCTTTCGGCGGGTTATCCCCGAGACAGGGGCAGATTCCTACGCATTACTCACCCGTTCGCCCCGTTCGACCCCGCTTGCGCGGGGCTCACGGTCGACTTGCATACCTTAGGCACGCCGCGAGCGTTCATCCTGAGCCAGGATCAAACTCTCATATTTCAACTCCGCTCCGCTTTGCTCTATGAGCATGTCGAATAGCCGAACGGGTCAAAAAAGACGTTCCTTCCTTATCGCTGATGTCAAGGTGCTTCAGGGCTACCCTTCGACCCGTTCGACTTCGACTCAGGGTCGCACTGAGCAGAGTCGAAGTGCGACTTCGCTCAGGGTTGTTTGCTGAAGGCAAACAAAAAGCCCCGGAGACGGGGCTTCCAAAACCCTGTTTCAGTTATGTCGAGTTTATGCGCCCATCTCCAGGGTTTACTTTAACAGAACATCTTGGTTGATGTCAATAGTGGTTTTTTTATCTAGGAGTAGTAAAAGATCGAAAGGCATCAACGGCAAAGTCGCGGTTTTTGGAGATGGGCTGGAGGTGTTAACAATCCCCATAACCTTGGACTACCCTCCTTCTTTCTACATCTTCCTTCCACCCCCCCTTCCTCCTCTGTTTCTAGCAAAAATTTCTTACCAAAAATTCCGCGCCCGCATATTTTTTAGTAAGATTTTACGCTCCTAAAAGTGGCGATCACCCCACCACCCACAACCTACCAATCCAATCCACCCCTCGTCAACTCCCCACCCAAAGTCCTAAACCCGAAGGGTTGAAAAGCTATGGGTTTGGTGGTAAAATCCCAGAGAATATGCCAACCAAGCCAAGAAATTTTGATCCCAACTTCTACCACCACACCTACAACTGCGGGGTTGAAAAGCGATCAGTCTTTCTTAACGAAAAGGACTACCAGAGATTTCTGGACACAATCGCCTACTACCTCCATGACCAAACACTTTCCTATGCTCAGTTTCAGGATCTGAATGAGGAAGCCAAAAACGCTTATCGGCAGTTAAACCCGAAGGGTTTAGCAACTTTGCGCGTAAAAATTGTTGCTTATTGCTTAATGCCCAACCACTTTCACCTGCTAATCAAGCCAGCAAAAGAGGGTGGTGTCACACGATTTGCTTCAGATATAGCGAACAGCTACACCAGATATTTCAACATCAAAAATGAAAGAGTTGGCAACCTCTTCCAGGGAACGTTTAAGACCAAGGAGATTACTAACGATGCGTCGTTTCTGCAGGTCAGCAGGTATATCCACCTGAATCCTCTTATCTCTTCCCAAACAAACCCTGACGGTCGATTAAAGAAGCTAGAAAATTACCCCTACAGCTCATATGCCGAATGGATCGCCGTTAGGAACCCTCAGCTAATAGATCAAGAGGAGGTAGATACGTGGGTAAAACGCACAGGAGGTGCAGAAAAATACCGCCACTTTGTGGAAGCAAAGATGAGCAAGGACCCAGCCCTCGGAATCGAAGCTCTAGTCCTAGAATAACAGTTAAACCCGAAGGGTTTAAGAGTTATGGGCTAAAAGAAGGTTTGAGGCAATCTTTTTCGAATGAAGAGATTACTCCTCCACCCAGGACTTCCTCACCTTTGTAGAAGACGGCGCTCTGGCCAGGGGCAACACCACGGGTCGGGGAGCATAATTTAACATCGACCAATTTTCCATTTTCCATCTGGATTTTAGCTGGCATAATCTCTCCCAAATGCCTAATTCGCACTCCGACCTTGTCACCGCCAAGGAAAAACCCGTCGGGTTTAAAATCCCCAACCCGACGGGTTGGGGAATTGGCGGCACTAATCCAATTCCCCTCCCCCACCTCAAACTCCTTAACCTCCGCCTCCTTTCCCCGACCGACAACCAAGGTGTTCGTCTTGAGATCTTTCTTGATGACATACAGCGGATAGCCTTGCCCACCTTTGACGGAAAACCCCCGCCTTTGCCCCTCGGTGTAAAACCAAACTCCGTCATGCTCACCGATCGCCTCGCCTTTCGTGTTTACGACCGGCCCTTTTTTGATGGGCAGGTTTTCTCGTAGGAATTTAGACACATCTACCGGACCAATAAAACAGATTCCCTGACTGTCAGGTCGTTCGGCGCAGGGTAGGTTAAGCTTTCTTGCCTTCGCCCGAACTTCTTTCTTGGTTAAATGACCAATCGGAAAGACAATGCGTTCAAGCTGCCTGGAAGTTAAAATCCAAAGGAAATAGCTTTGGTCTTTAGTCTCGTCAACGCCTCTTAATAATTTTCCATCCTTGATACGCGCATAATGCCCGGTGGCTATTTTGTCAACCTTAAGTCCTGCCTTGCCGGCCCGCTTCGCTGAATCGAGGCGAGCAGACAGGTCCTTTAACGCCCTCTCCATAAAGATTCCAAACTTGATCTCCCGGTTGCACATTACATCAGGGTTGGGGGTTCGTCCTTCGCGGTATTCGGCAAAAAAATAATCGATCACGCGCCTTTTGTATTCCTTGCGTAGATCCCAAACGACAAACGGTATATTAAGGTGTTTCGCCACCCGCAACGCCGAGGCACGATCCTTGTTGGCGGTGCAATAAGGACCTTTATCCCAGCAAAAAAGATGGACTCCAATAACCTTGTAACCTTGCTCTTTTAACAAAGCGGCGGAAACGGCAGAATCTACCCCACCTGATATTCCCACCGCAATTGTTATTTTCTTCTCCATCTCCAACTCAGTTTAGCATGCGGATGAAGCACAGGCGTAGAATACCAAAGTTCCAACCTTATAGTTTGTGGATTACCAAAAAAATCTAACAACTAATACACAGGGAATCCTCCCTGGGGAAAGGAATTAATGGCGCAGCTACCAAAAAGTTCAAAATCTTAAGATAAACCCTCTTCTGCTGAAGAAAACAACATTTTCAGAAGTAAATAAATCGGATACTTTATTTACTCAGGTATATTTCGGCCAAAATCACAGACCCTCATGCCCCTAAAATAGTGAATAAATACACCAATGCCAGTGCTGTAAAGCGCCGTATGAGGTTTCTCAAAGGTGACGTTACGCCCTTTTTCTGTAGATCTTATAGTTTACAACAGTTTTGGTACTTTTTGTTGGTTTCTTGGCCAAAATGAGCAAAGATTGCACCAATATTTTCGCAAAAATTTGTAACAAGCTTTGCGAAGCATAAAGAAAGAGTGAAGACAACGCTTTAAAGATTTACGATGCACAAAAACAAGTCCAAAGCGGATTATAAAATGGCTTGCAAACTTTGTACCCTTTTTGCTTTCATTTGGTGCCTTACTCAAACGCTAAAATCCGTCACCATAGATATAGTTTTAAGCTCCAGGTCTATCTCTTTTTGCCCCTTGCGCAGGCAAAATAACCACCCGCTCGTAAAGTCGCAAACAAAACGGTCAATGGTCAACATAGTTTCAAGTTATAAGATAGCAAATACAAGGGTTTCTTATTTTTTCTTATCCCATAACTTACACTGAATGGGTGGTTATGATTAACTTTTATTCTCTTCATAATTCTCCAACAGTTGTTGATTGTATATCGTTAAGCGTCAAATAATCTTTTTTCCTACGCTACTGCCTCTTCCCCACCAAAGCTACTTCCTTTGATTTACTAAGACTTGTTAACGTGGTTAATCTGCTAAGAATTGCCTCGTTTTGCACTGATTCCCGATAATTATCCTTCCAGATAATGCATATATCTGCTGATCTTTACCAAAGAAACTTGACAGAGCGTTCTTTTTTATTCTACGATAAGCTTATGGTTCAAAAATCTTCCAAGCTTGAATGGTTCTCAATCGGTGATGCCGCAAAGTACTTGGGCGTTTCCAAAGACACACTGCGCCGATGGGAGAGGCGCGGAAAGTTCAAATCTTATAGGACTCCTGGTGGGCGAAGGCGATACACAATGTATGACCTAGAGTTAGCAATAAAACCCCAAAAAGCGCCTGCTTTCTTCGTCCAAACCCCACCTAAACCAAAAATAAAAGAGATAACAATCAAACCAGAACTTCCTACTCCAGAGATAGCCCCAAAAGTTACCCAACCGCAAAGACGTCTTAGCACCACTACAGTTATATTGCTTGCTGCTATCCTTGCCCTTCTTGCTCTTCTTACTTTCTCAGGATTAGGAAACCTCCTTCTTTCTCGCTTGAAACCCCCGCCTGGAATCCTCAACCCCATGCCCCAAAGTTACCTTTTGTAGCAATTGCAGATCTTCTTTGCTAAACAGAAATTTGGAAAAGGTGTTTACTTCTCCTGTTGACAGGGCTTTAATTGGCAAAGGTATTGGTAGGCGGAAGCGGCAGCACCTGCTCCCTCACCGGTGGAGTTCACGATCTGGTTAAGAGAAACCCCTCCTGGAAGATGGGTAATATCACCAGCAGCGAACACACCAGGAATGTTAGTAGAATGGTCTGGATTAATCTGAATACACCGGCGTTCGTCTAACTCCACCCCCAACTGATCTGCCAACTCCGAAACTGGATCAAAACCGATCTCAACCAAAACCCCTTGAACCTTAAGCGCCTTTTTACCTTTGAAGGGTTGGTCCAAAACGACTTCCTCGACCGATCTTTTCCCCCTGATCTCTCTCACCTGACGAGTGAGAACCTCCTCAACATTCTTAAGCGTTTTTAGTCGCTCAATCCAAAGTGGTTCTGCCCGATACTCCCCTCGTCGGTGAATAAGGTAAACCTTTTTTGCAAAAGCAGCGGCATGAATTGCGGCAGCAATGGCAGTATCCCCCCCTCCAACTACCGCAACCGATTTTCCTCTAAAAAGAGGGGCGTCGCAGGTAGCACAATAGGAGACCCCCCGACCCAAAAACTTTGCTTCCCCAGGAACATCAAGACGGCGGTGCCGCCTTCCTGTGGCAATAATCAAAGCGTGGGCTTCAAAGGGTTCTCCTTTCCCGGTTGTGACGACAAAATGTACACCCTTTCTGGAGGCTTTGATCAACTTTTCCGGCCGAATTTTTACTCCATAAGATTCCACCTGCTTTTTGAAAGCCTGAGCAAGATCTAAGCCGGAAATAGAGGTAAAACCAGGGTAATTTTCAATTACCACGGCATCCACAAACTGCCCTCCGACTACCTCACCAAAGATCAAGTGATTGAGCTTGTATCGGGAGCAGTAGATCGAGGCGGTCATTCCTGCTGCTCCCGCGCCGATGATGATTGTGTCGTACGTTCGACTCCGCTCAGTACGACCCTGAGTTTTATCGAACGGGTCGTAAGGCTTGTCCATCAATAAACCTCCTCTTTCTTCTCCCGCATAAAGGAGACCCACTCCTCAAGGATCTCAATCAGCTTCTGGAATGGAGCCTCGATTAAAAGTGTGGCAAAAAGCACAAGAAAATTGAAGCGCGAAAGACCAATCGAAACATAACTTCCCACCTTAAGAAACGGCAACGAGATAAAGCTGAGGAGAACGGAAGCTATTGTCTCCTTCCCCCCAACCATCACCAGCTCACGGGAAGAATCACGCACTCTCACCCCAAAGTACATCACCACCGAAGTGTAAAAGAAGAAGAGAAGAATCCCGAAGAGAGTAAAATCTACCAACCGGAGAAGATAAGAAACGGCTCCGAAGATAACAGCGAAGGTTGCAAGATAGAGTAGAAACAGGACTAACGAAAGAGTCCGACTCCTCTTTTTGACCTCGACCCGATACTGCTCAGAAAAGATTCCATCACCACCGCCAAAAACCGCGCCCTCAACTGCCTTTACCACCCGCTCTTCATTCTCCCGTCCAGGAGGAGTAAGGGAAAGAGTAAGCAGGAAGATCAGAAGCGGGGGGAAGAAAAAGTTAATCATAAAAGGAATCCGCCGTACCTCTCCGTAAATGAACCGCTCTGCCGGAAGTTCAAAGGCGAGGGAAAGCAAAATCTTGGTTAAAAAGATATAGATCAACGCCCGCGTCGCGGCAGTTGCCAGACGTGCTCTCTCCCTCTCATATCGCCTCTGGTAAGCGGTTCTTACCGCCCGCACAAGATCCATCTGACTTCCTAAGATTTTCGCCCCCTCTTTTTCAAGTGCATCACGCAGGACAAAAAATGGAGGCACGTAACGCTTAACCTGCGCTGCTAAAGCTCCCCCCAAAGGATAGCCAAGAATCGCCACGCTTCTTTCTTTAATCCGAATAAGATTGGCCCCAACCTCCTCAAGAAGTGGATAGTCTGCCTGCTTCCAGTTGGGATAGAAAAGTTCAAAGAGATTAAACTCCAGCATCGCCCGATCAAGTTTGAGGAGGGTTTTGTAGATCGCCAAATAAAGTTGGAGCCGTTTTTCGTTCTCGTTAAGAGTATCATCCTTAAGGATTGCTGCCTTTGAAATGTTGGTGTACATAAAAGCGGCAAGGGCGTCATCACGGTTCGGTGGGGTAAAGATCTCCTCTATTTCTGAGGAAGCAAGCCGCATCAACCACTCAGAAAGCTCCATCCCCTCCTTCCTCCCCTCTATTTTCTGAAGAAGATAAACATACTTCTCCAACGTTTTCCCAACAACTGCGATCAAACTTTCTGGATAAGTGTTGTTCTCGAGATATCTTCCGCGGATAAGCTCTTTGACCAGCGCCTCGGCCACCGAGGAGGCATTACTTTCGGGCCGCAGTCTGCGCATTAAAATTCGCTCTACCGCGGCACGCCTTAAGAGATGTGACTCCTGATACTCCATCGCCTGGCGCACCTTCTCATAAAGAAAGGCGAGAGTAGAAACGGCCTCACTCACCTTGATCTTTGGTCCCTCAGGAAAAGAAGGACGATGGTCCTTAGAAAAAGCTTCTATCAGATATGAAAGGTGGGGTGCTCCCGAAACTGGATAAGATTCAGCCATTCAAGGGAAATAATATCACGAAAGCGAAAGGGAGTCTGTCAGAAGGGGAAAATTATTTAGCTAACTCGGCCTCAATCATTGACTTGAATTGGTCGTAAGGATAGGCACCTTGAATAAGAGTCGCTCCTTCAAAAGTAAGATTTTTTTGTCCTTGCTGACACACCCACTTCACTGTTACCTTAACTTCTCCGGAGCTGTCGGTTTTGAAAAGGATAAAGTTCGGCGTTCCTTGTATCCCGTAACTTTGAGCATCTTGGCTATCCTTGGTCACTTCATCCCTGTACTTTCGGTCATCAAAACAAGAGTTAAAGGTGGTGGTATTAAGCCCTAATTTCTTAGCCCAATTTTTGAGATTCTCTACAGTCACTGATTGTTGGTTAGCGAAGATCTTGGCCCAGTACTCCCAGAACTTCCCTCGCTCATTGGCGCAGTGAGCGGCCTCTGCTGCTTGGGAAGCGATATCACCATGAATTGGCAAGTCACGAAGGACAAATTTCAGCTTTCCCTTGTCAATGTAGTCTTTCTTGATCTGAGGAAAAGTCTCGCGAAAGAACTGACCGCAATAAGGGCAGGTAGCATCGCTGAATTCAAGAAGCGTTAAAGGAGCTTTGGGCTCACCCAAAACAGGGTCATCATCAATAGAAATGGTTACTTCGCTATCTGCTGGTAAATCTCCACATTCTCCTTCTCCTGCAACCGTCGGGGTACCGGTTGCTTTTTGTTTACCTCCAAGTGTGATTGTAATCCCCCCACTACCGTAAATCGCGGCGGCGATTACTAAACAGCCAACAAAGATCACCAAGGGGGTGTAAAGTGGCTGGTATTTGCGGAAATCAAACTGGAAAGCCATCGAAAACAGTCTAACCAGTAGATGGTAAATAGTCAATAGTAAGGGGTCGTAGGGTACTATTTTTGAGGAACATCCCGCACCAAATCTGACTTGGGAGGGCGAGGCGGCGCGAAGCGAACGCCGTTTCCGAGAAAATCGGTACCCAAGACCTATGGATTAACAAGATTCTCAGGAGTTTTGCCGGCGAAGACATCAAGGATCGCTTGAGCTGCCAAGTGAGCCATTGCCCCCCGTGCCTCGATCGTCGCTGAAGCGGTATGAGGGGTTAAAACCACGTTCTCTAGCTTGACAAGGCCAGGAGCGAGCTCCGGCTCCTTCTCGTAGACATCAATGGCCGCCCCTTTGATCCAACCTTTCTTAAGGGCGGAAACTAACGCCTGCTCATCAACCACCGGCCCTCGGGAGGTGTTGATCAGATACGCCGTCTTCTTCATCAATTTCAGCTCCTTCTCCCCGATCAGATGACGGGTTGCTGGAAGGAGGGGGACGTGCAAGCTGACGAAATCGGCTCCTTTAAGAAGATCTGGGAGATCCTTGCAAAACTTCGCCCCAAACTGTTTCTCAAACTTCTCATCCTGCTTGATATCATAGTAGATCACCCTCATTCCCATCCCGCGGGCGGCCATCTCCGCGACCCGGGTGCCAATTCGCCCCAAACCAACAATTCCCAAAATCTTCTCTTGAAGCTCGCATCCCAAAAGAAGCATCGGCCCCCATCCTTTATACATCCCCTCCCGAGTAAATTTATCCGATTCCGCGATCCGCCGGGCGATCGCCATAAGCAAAGCAAAGGTGTGCTCCGCCACCGCTTCCGTTAAGACCCCGGGGGTGTTGGTGACCATAATCTTGCGCTCGGTTGCGGCTTTGACATCAACGTTGTCGTAGCCCACGGCGTAGTTGGAGATGATTTTAAGTTGAGGACCGGTGGCGTCCATCACGGGGGCATCAATCTTATCGGTTAAAAGGGAAAGGAGGGCGTCAACCCCCTTAACCCGTTTAAGAAGCACATCGTGAGGGATAATCCGATCCTCCTCCCAGATCTCAAGATCAACCTTGCCGCGAAGGAGATCAAGCCCTTCTTTAGGAATTTCTCTAGTAACAAACACTTTAGTGTTTGCTAGCGATCTTTGATCGCGTCCAAAAACTTTTTGCATCTCCTCAAGGATATAAATTTTCTCCCCCAACTTTCAACCATCCCAGCCAAAAAGAGAGATGCGACATTTCTCGAAGAGAAAAGCAAATCCGAGCAAAGCGAGGATTGTACAATTCGCGCGAATTGTCCCATGTTGGTTGTTGTAACATGTTATAACGTGTTATTTCTGTAACCAGAAACAACGACGTTGTTCTATTTGAATAGAATAACGCGTTATAACGTCTAACTTGATTCTCGGAAACAAAATTAAATAATAGGAACGGAAAGAAAGCTATCTGCCTGCCCCTCGTAGCCCCGAGCGAAGTCGAGGGGGCGTAGTGGGGTTTCCAACCGGCGCGTGAGCTAACGAATAGAAAACCAGATCAACGGCAGTGCCCCCAACATTAGTAGTGTTGACAAGATGCTAATTACCCCTTTGGGCATGTTCTTGGGACCAACTTTCTTGCCGGTTTTTATTTCGTAAAGGAGGTCTGGGATACGTGCGATCATAAGCATAAGCGCAGCCGCAGCCACACCGGCATTCCAAGCTCTGAACAGGGTATAGATGTACGCAACAATGACGAGGGCAGAAATTAATGTTAGCCAAAGATTCATACGCTCAAGCTTAGCAGCCTCTTTGCGCAGGATTGGCTCCCTGTATTCGGTGCTAGAAGGCACTCCTTCACCAACTACACCACGTACAACAAGGCCAATGAGATTGGTACCAATAAACATGAAGACAAGCCACAAGACTGCCGCTTCGACTAAAGAAATGACCTCCATCACTCGAATTTTAGCACAGCAGGAGATCGAACCATTATCCGACTCTATAGCATATGGGACAATTCAATAGAACTGTTCCTACCGCTTCCAGATACTTACCCTTCACTGGAAGAGCGGATTCTAAAGCCGACAAAACCCTTGGCCAAACTCAAACCCCACCCCAACTAAACCCGAAGGGTTGAAAAGCTATGGGACGGGTAGTAAAATCCTAGATGATATGCCAACCAAGCCGAGAAATTTTGACCCCAACTTCTTCTACCACATCTATAACTGCGGTGTAGAAAAGCGACAAATCTTCCTTGACGAAAGGGATTATCAGAGATTCCTGGATACGATCGCCTACTATCTCCATGACCAAATACTCTCTTACGCTCAGTTCCAAGATTTAAACGAGGAAGCGAAAGACACCTATCGCCATTTAAACCCGAAGGGTTTAGAAACTTTGCGTGTAAGGATTATTGCCTACTGCTTAATGCCTAACCACTTCCACCTGCTAATCAAATTGGTAAAAGAGGGCGGTATCACTCGTTTTACTTCAGATGTGGCAAACAGCTATACAAGATACTTCAACACCAAGAACGAAAGGGTTGGCAATCTCCTTCAAGGGACATTCAAAGCTAAAGAGATTGCCGGTGATGCTTCTCTTCTACAAGTCAGTCGATACATCCACCTGAATCCGCCAAACCCCCACACCTATCCTTACAGCTCCTATCAAGACTGGCTTAATCTCGGCAATTCAAAGATCGTAGATCGG
>Ga0210017_1001287_pt1 | contig 21809 bp, 19 predicted proteins | sample CryGeyCG2014_020_FD_183966 | JGI IMG/M metagenome (GOLD analysis project Ga0210017, IMG submission 183966) | Groundwater microbial communities from aquifer - Crystal Geyser CG08_land_8/20/14_0.20 (SPAdes) (version 2) | ecosystem: Environmental > Aquatic > Deep subsurface > Groundwater | place... | reverse complement strand
CTGTAAGTCTTACCTGAGTGAGAATTACCATATCAAGATCTTTTACCTCATACCCTGCTTTGTGAACTAATTTTTTAATAAGTTCAGGCCATCTACTGTAATTAACATCAGGAGGGTATTTGTGGAGATTCGGGTGGAACCTTAGAAGATGTTCTTTCTTTTCAACCATTTCTTTTGTAATCGGATATTTTGTGCCAACATATATGCCATAACCGTCCCAGTAACTACCATCTGTAAAAAGGGTTGATGCAAGGTAGCCTGGCTCATCAGATTTCGTTAGAATTGTGGCAGATGCACCGTCTCCAAACATTGGAGCAAATTTTTTGTTATCCCAATCGAGCCATTTTGTCATTTCAAATGAGGCGACGACGAGGGCATTGTTGATCTCAGGGTCAAGCATAATATACTGGGCTACGATGGTCATTCCTATAACTGCGTCTGCGCAACACGCGTTTATATCAAATGCACCTGCATTTACTGCGCCTAATTTGCTTTGAATAATTAGTGCAGTGGGTGGGGTAACAATATCCGGGGTATCTGTTGTTAGAATTATAAGGTCGAGGTCCTCTGGTTCCATATTCACATTTTTCAAAGCATCCTGTGCAGCCTTTACTGCCATGTCTGAAGTTGATTCGTCATCTGCTGAAATGTGCCTTAAAGTAATACCTGAGAGATTCTGACTTACATCAAAACCCATCTTTTTGCTCAATTCTTCATTTGTCACGACTTTTTCGGGGAGATACATTCCTGTCCCAAGGATTTTTGCAAACCTTTTTTCGCTCATAATGCCTCCTGATTTAAAATATTAACCATTCTTTAAAAAATTTTTTACAACAGTGTTGAATTCTTCATATTTCTCTATAAAAGAAAGGTGTCCTGCATCTTTTATCATGACGAATTTTGATTTGGGAATAGCCTTATGGAGGTTTATGCCATTTCCCATCGGTACTATCTTGTCTTTATCTGCTACTATTACAAGTGTTTTGTTTCTGATGGTTTTTGCCTCATTCTCCATGTTGAATGTTGCACCGACAATTGCCTGTCCTTGATATGCATAAGGAGGCTGAGGATTTTCAAGCAACTCTCTTGCAATATTCTCAATAATTGTTCTTTTTTCTTTTACAAAGTCTTCACTAAAACTATAAGATAATGCATCGACTGCTTTTTCAAGTGGTGTATTGCCTTTCCCTCCATAAAGCATGGTGTTCAAAACTTCCTGAGATAGTGGAATATATTTGGGCCCTCCAAAGGCAGTGTTTACAAGTATAAGTTTGTTTATAAGGTTTCCGTATTTTACAGCAAAAGTCTGAGCAATGAATCCACCGAGAGATACACCCAAAATATTTGGTTTTTCGAGGTTTAGGTGATCGATAATTGCTTTCGTGTCTTCTACAAAAATGTCCAAGGAATATCCACTTTGAGGTTTGTCACTCTTACCAGAACCCCTTATATCAAATGTTATGAGCTTAAATAGATTTTTCAGTCCTTTTATTTGATATTTCCACATCGAAACTTGCTGTGCAAGTCCTTCAATCAAAACAAGAGGTTCCCCGTTACCATGGGTTTCATAATAGATTTTAACTCCATTTTGGTCAATAAATCCCATGTCTCCTCCTCAAATTTTCGACAACTGATTCAGTTATCATTTTAATAACTTTTTGTTCTCTGTCAAGAGCATTTTGCTTTTTAAAAAAATTTCTTCTTTTTCGAAAAAAATATATAATTTTTATAAGTTAATATTGAAAGGAGGTTAAGATGCAAAGAAGTTCAAAGAGAGTTATTACTTTGTTAGTTGTGGCGACGATGTTGATTTCATTTCTATCATTCGTTGCTCCTATTACAAAAGCTCAAACTTCTACGAAGGTTACGATTATGGCTACCTCTGATGAGCATGGAAATATTTACCCAATTGACTACTACACTTTGAAATCTGCAGAAAGAGGCCTTGCAAAGGTTTATACGCTTGTCAAACAAGTTAGAGCAGAGAATTCAAATTCTGTCCTTATAAGTAACGGTGATGCTATCCAGGGAACTCCACTTGTATACTACTACACAAAGATTGATCCAGATAAAACTCACCCTATGATGGCCGTGATGAACTACATGGGCTACGATTCAATGACAGTAGGAAACCATGAAATTCAGGATTATGGCTGGGATTGGCTTCAGAAGGTAGCAAAGGATGCAAAATTCCCGATTCTCTCAGCAAACATGGTGGAGAAGGATACGGGCGAATATGCAATGACACCCTACGTTATTAAAGATGTTAGCGGGGTGAAGGTTGGAATCATAGGTTTAACAACTTCTGAATCTAACACTGTTACTCCTCCTTACAATCTCAAAGGGCACTGGTTTAACGACTCAGTTGAGGAAGCAGGAAAATGGATTGCTGAAGTTCGTCCTCAGGTTGATGTGCTCGTCATTTCTGCACATTTTGGCTTTGAATTTGGAAACGATGTAAAAAATTTTAAGTATCTTACTCCCGTGCGTGAAGGAAACGTTGCAGATGCAATCATTCAAAAATATGGTTCTCAGATTGATGTGATGATTACGGGGCATGACCATTATAATATTGCCCCATTCATTAGAAACGGCGTCCTCTGCGTTCAACCTTCTAACTGGGGGCAGGCACTTGCAAAGCTCGACATCACTCTTGAAAAGGATGGAGGTAAGTGGAAAATTGTAAAGAAAGAAGGAACTAATCTTGCTGTAACTAAAGATATTGCTGCTGCCCAGGAAGTACTTGATGTAGCAAAAGAATATCATGATACAACTGTCACTTATGTAGATTCGGTAATCGGTGAGGCAGCTGGTGATATCGATGGCACACTTTGTAGATTACAGGATAATGCGATGCTTGACATCATCCATAATGTTCAGCTTGATGTGACAGGCGCTGATATCTCAATTGCTGCAATGCTTCCAACAGTAGCACCTGTCTGGAAAAAGGGACCAATCAGGGTAAGGGATGTTTATTCACTCTACATCTATGACAATACTCTTTGGACGAAAGATGTTACGGGAAAGCAAATCAAAGAAGCACTTGAATGGTCATATCAGTATTATTACACCTACGACTTCGGGAAGACAGACACACCTCTTGCGAACCCGAATATCAGGGCTTATAATTTTGATACAGTACAAGGGCTTGACTATGTTGTTGATATTTCAAAGCCTGTTGGCCAAAGGGTTGTTTCTCTTATGTATAAAGGAAGTCCTGTTAAGCCGGATGACGAGTTTAAGCTTGCAGTAAATAACTACCGCGGAAATGGTGGCGGTGGCTACAAAATGATTGGAGGAGCTCCAACCCTCTGGATGTCTGTTGATGAAGTCCGTAACTACATAATTGAATATATCAAGAAGGTGAAGGTAATTTCTCCAGAGGCAGATAACAACTGGAAGTTAATTCCTGATTATATTACAAGTGAATACAGAGGAGACATTGATACTCTTGTTAGAAGACGTGTTGTTGATACACTCTTACCCGATGGTTTCCTGTCAGATAAGATTATGACAAGGGGAGAGTTTGCAATATTGGCTGTAAGATCATTCATGCCAGAAATTATCCCTTGGGGCGGTCTTAAAAAGTATTCATTCAAGGATTTGAGCGCTTTAGATGCTTCTGCACCATATGTTGAAGCCCTTGTAAAGAGAGGTTATGTAAAAGGTTATGGAGACGGCACATTTAGACCAGATGCAACTATTACGAGAGCAGAAGCCGCAACGATCTTCTTCAGGCTATTCAAGATGGATCAGGGAGGTCTTTCTTCAAACTTCAACAAGGCAGTCGAACTCGGAGCATTCAGGTCTACTGATAACCCGAAAGGAACGATAACAAAGGGTGTAACTGCATCATTCATAGTTACTCTGAGATTCCCGACGGTTACGATCCTCCATACAAATGACTTTCACATGTATCTTTTAGGAAGTACCGATAAAACCACAAAGAAGCCAATAGGCGGATCTGCAAGGATATATACTTTAGTAGAGCGGGAAAGGGCATATAACCCAAGGACACTCCTTGTCGATGCAGGTGATATCATTGGAGGTGGTCCTCCAATAGGCGCATTCTTCTACGGTAAAGACGTAATTGAAGTTTACAATGCAATGGGATACGATATTGCAACAACAGGAAACCACGAGTTCGACTGGGGATATGCAAAGTTTAAGGAGATTACTGCTCCCGCAGATTACGAGTATATAAATGCTAATATTGTGGATTCTAATACCAACAAGACAATACTTCCACCTTATTCAATCAAGAGTTTTGGATTTGTAGATGTTGGATTTATTGGTGTTGTCACAACCGATCTCCCAGTCCTTGTTAATCCAAAGGGAATTGAAGGGCTTGCGATTCTTGATCCAACTACGACAATCAATAACTATGCAACGTCGCTTAAAGACAAAGTTGAATACACTCTTGTTCTCTCACATCTTGGATACGACGTTGATAAAACCGTTGCAGCTAAGATTTCCAATGTTAACCTGATTATTGGTGGACACTCGCATACTGTTCTCACAAAACCCGATGTTGTAAATGGGATTCCAATTGTACAAACCGGAAGCTATGGAAACAATATCGGCAAAGTTGTACTGGAATTTCAGACGACTGCGAATAGTACGAAGCTTCTCAATATGAACTATACACTTATACCAATCAATGATTCTATTCCTGAAGACCCGACAATCAAGGGAATTATCGATCCATACAATACTCAATTAAAGGCTAAGATGGACGAAGTAATCGGTGAAGCACTTGTTGATCTGAATGGTAATAGGCCTGATATAAGAATCAAAGAGACAAATCTTGGTGATTTTGTTGCTGACTGGATGAAGGCTGTTTCAGGTGCAGATATCGCAATTACAAACGGTGGAGGCATTAGGGCAAGTATACCTAAAGGCCCGATAACTGTTGGCAGTATTTATACAATTCTTCCGTTTGATAACCTTCTTGTTAAAATTGAAATTACCGGAAAGCAGGTTATCGATGCCCTTGAAAATGGTTTCTCTCAGGTTGAAGCGATTGCAGGAAGATTCCCACAGATTTCAGGAATCACAGTGAAAGTTAATTTATCTAAACCTGCAGGTTCAAGAGTAATTGAAGTCCTTGTTGGTGGCAAACCAATTGATCCTGATAAACTTTATACTGTTGTGACCAATGACTTCATGGCAGCAGGTGGTGACGGATACGCAGTGTTTAAGGAAGCAGCAAAAGGTGTTGGATATGGTTATGGGAAATTGGTCACAGGTAACTGGATGAGAGACGACCTAGTTGAATACATAAAGGCACATCCAGAAGTCAATGTAACAATTGATGGAAGAATTACTTTTGTCAATCCTTAGAAGAATCTAGGGTAAATCCTGAAACAAGCCTGCACTGGAACGTTGCAGTCCAGGGTTCAGAGCCTGCCCCGAATTTATTTCGGGGACAGGTTTTTTAGAGGGGGCGCAGAGCGCCCCCTCTATTTTTTGTTTATGATGAAGTTGCTATTTAATTTGTTCTGCAAGAAATTTTGGATTTAAAGGTTTTCCTGTTGCTTTCTCTATGAGTTCGTCCCATCTATATTTTGAACCAGGCTTAAAGATTCTTTCAACAAAAAATTCGCCTACATTTTTATTAATAAGCTCTCTGGAAACATTTTCTTTTAAATAACTCTCCATTTGCGATGCCATCATTTCTCCGAGAAGGTAATTGTGATAGTAAACAGGGGCTATCCCGAAGTGGATTTTTGCAGCCCAATCAGGATATTTTCTTCGTTCCTCTGGTGGGTTGATAAATTGTAATTCCTGAAGAGTATCATACCAGAGATTGTTTAAATCTTCTCTTTCAGGATTTTTATATAATTCTCTCTCAAAGAATACAAATGCAATAATCCATCTTGCGGTTATTGCAAGTTGATATTTGAGAAGTTTTTTAAGTCTTGGTTCAATCTCTTTAAGGATTGATCCATCGAGGTTAACAATTTTTTCATACCACTCCGCGTCTTTTGCTCTCCTTCCAAAGAACATTGCAACAGCCTCCGTTGTAAAGGTATGTGCAGGCCCTCTTAAAACAGTGGGCAAACTTTTATCAATGTATTTGTCATAAACTGCATGTCCGTATTCATGCAATGTTGTCTCTGCCCATTTTACAGTGGGTCTGATGTTTTCAAGAACTCTTATATCATTTTCAGTATCTATTGAAATTGTGAATGCATGCTGATTTTTTCCCTTTCGTTCGTAAAGATCGGATCTTTCAATAATATCAACGATGTCAAGATTAATAGAATCGTATGTTTTCTTTACAAGGCTTATAATCTCTTTACCTTTAAAAATAGAATCATAATCGTAAGTTTCTATCTCGGGTACTTCCTGGAACCAGAGGTCTGAATAATGCCAGGGTCTCATCTCTTCTTTGCTTATTTTTAACTTTAAAGATAGAGTCTCATCTATGTCATCTTTGATCTCTTTAAACAAATCATCAGTTTGTTCCTTGAAAGTCCTGAACATTGAATGAATCTCACCTGTTGAAAGCTCTTGAAGTTCCATCATCATGTCATAGTAGTTATTAAAACTTAAAGTTTTTGCATTTTCATTTCTGATTTTGATGAGTTCAATAAGTTTTGGAGCAATCTCTTTTCCTATTTCTTTCCCTGCAATCCATGCATCTTTTCTTAATTTGCTATCTGTGCTTTTTTCCAGTATCTCGGTGATTTCATTGTTTGAAACTTCTTTACCATTTATCTTTGCTCTGAAATTAGCAAACAAGGATTCTATTTCGACTTCCTTCTTGACTGCTTCCTCAATTCTTTCTTTTGATAATTGATTTGGGAGCATTTCATTAAAGAGTAACCTCATCTCTCTTTTTTCAATGGAGTCGAGCTCGAGATTCATTGACTCTTTGACAGTATCAAACCTTTCCTTGTCGGCAAGATACAATCTCAACTCTATCTCGGCCTTTTGCATTTCTTCTCCATATTCGCTTTTTCCCGTTGTCGTAAGACCCCAGTAGGCAGTTGCAGATTTTGTATGGAGCCTTTTTACTTCTGCGTTAATTTCTGCAAGGAATTTTTTCGCATCCATATTTCACTCTCCTTTCGTTTTTATATTTTCGGAGCTAAACTGATTTATTTCGTACTACTTAGTAAGCTCTTTATTCCTCTGTAACCTGTAATCCGTTCATCAGGTTTATATTAATTCTAATAACTTTTGTGAATTTCTAAAATCAGGAGAAAAAAGTTTTGAAAAACTTGATTAATTTTTGCAATTGAATATAATAAAAGTTAGGTTATCCTAACTTAAGGAAGGAAACATGGAAAGTAAAAAAATTCTTTCATCAATTGTACAGGGGAAAAAAGTAAAAGTGGTTGGATTTGATTATCATATGGGCCTTTTTTCAAGACATCATCACAGACTTTTACGCCTGCACGAAGCAAATGATTTAGAAAGACATGGTGTATTTTTCACAAGAAGGCTTCAGGAAATGGGAATATTGCCAGGAGAAATAATCGAGGTTCTAAGAAATGGAAATATTGGTCCTGTTGAAGTTATCGTAAAAAACAGTCACCTCGCAATAGGTAGGGGCATTGCATCAAGAATTTATGTCGAGGAAATTGATGAATAAAACTTTTACCGTTGCCCTTGCAGGCAATGCCAATGTTGGTAAAAGCGTTATATTTAATCAGCTGACAGGTGGAAGTCAGATTGTAGGCAACTGGCCGGGAAAAACAGTAGAGAAAGCAGAAGGTTTTACTGAACAGGGAGGACTGAGAATAAGAATTGTTGACCTTCCCGGTATTTACTCTCTTTCAACATACTCTGAAGAAGAAATCGTCTCAAGGGAATTTATTGCTCATGAGCACCCTGACCTGGTTGTTGATATTATTGACGCCTCAAACCTCGAAAGGAACTTATTTTTCTTATTCCAGCTTATGGAACTTGAAGTGCCAATTGTGGTAGCACTAAATCAATACGATGTGGTCGAAGAAAAAGGTCTCGAAATTGATGAACAAAAATTATCAGAACTACTTGGCTTGCCTGTAATAAAAACTATTGCAACAAAGAACAGAGGGCTTAAAGAGCTTTTCCAGGTTATTATAAACATTCTTAAAAGAGGGAAAAATGGCAGAGGAAAAGTTGAATATGGGAAAGAGGTTGAGAGTAGGATTAAAATACTTTCAAAGGCATTGGAACAATTACAGGAATTGAAGTATCCTAAAAGGTTTATTGCAATAAAGCTTCTTGAGAAAGACCCACTTATGTTTTCAGAAATTAAATCTACCGAAATTATTAATCTTGTCAGGATACTCTATAAAGAACTTGAGGAAATTCATGGTGAAAAATCGGAGACAGTTATTATATCAGAGCGATATGCTGTTGCTTCCCGCATTGCAGAAGCGGTTATAACGAAGATGAGGAAGGCGAAGAAAGATTTAAGTGATGTGCTTGATAAAGTTGCCCTTCATAGGTTTTGGGGATATGTACTCTTAATATCACTTGTTCTTTTCATATTTTTTGTAGTGTTCAAATTTGGCAGTTATCTTTCAGGCATGATAGGAAGTTTATTCAGTCTTTTAAAACCATATTTTATGTACCTTAATATACCTGTTCCTTTAAAAGAACTAATATGGAACGGTGCAATCGAAGGCATAATTGCTGGTTTTGCGATAGTGCTTCCATACATTGCTCCTTTTTATTTAATCCTTTCAATCCTTGAGGATACCGGTTACCTCGCACGTATCGCATTCCTTACTGACAATTTGATGCATAGACTTGGTGTCCATGGGAAAGCGTTTATACCTCTCATAGAAAGTTTTGGGTGTAATGTGCCTGCCATATTGGGCTCAAGAGTGATGGAAAGAAAGAGGGACAGGCTTATTGTGTCAATCCTTGCAACACTTGTTCCCTGTTCTGCGAGAACTGTTATTATTTTTGGACTCGTTGCAGTATTTCTTGGCCCTCTTTATGCCATTCTTATTTATGTTTTTGACTTTATCTTGATATTCATCGTTGGGCTTCTGTTAAATAAATACATCAAAGGCACACCCACGGGCCTCATTATGGAGATGCCAAGGTTCAGGAAACCTGTTTTCAAGGTCATATTCAGGCAAACATGGGTCAGGCTTAAAGAGTTTTTCTACTTTGCAATGCCGATTATCGTTACCGCTAACATTGTTATGGAAGGACTTATACTTCTTAAATTTATTGGTCCTATCACGAGTGCATTGAGTCCTATTTCAAGGTTTCTTGGTCTCCCTTCGCTTGCTACAATCACTTTGATTTTTGGTGTATTGAGGAAAGAACTCACCCTTATAATGCTTGCAACATTTTATCAGACTACGAATTTTGCAAAAGTTCTTACCCCACAGCAAATCTTTATCTTTGGTTTTGTTACCATGATTTATATACCATGTGTTGCGACAATTGCTGCGTTGAAAAGGGAATTCGGAAATCTTACTGCTATTCTTGTCTCTATAGGTGAATTTATTGGCGCTCTTCTTCTGGGCGGTCTTTTGAATCTTCTATTGAGGATTTTTTAATATGAAACATACAAAAGGTGTTGAAGATTATCTTGAAGCAATATATGTCCTTGCAAGCAAGAAAGGTGTTGTAAGGATAAAGAATATAGCGGAGTTTCTTTCTGTAAAACTCCCATCTGTCACAGAGGCAGTCAAGCGTCTTCTGGAAGCGGGCTTTGTAAGTCATACGCCTTATGGGGAAGTTATTCTTACAAAAAAGGGCAAAGAAATTGGTAAGGTTACCTGGGATAAGCATCAATTAATTTATGAATTTCTTAAAGATATACTTGGTGTATCTGATGCAGTAGCCTTTAAGGAAGCATGTATTATAGAACACAGCATATCTGAGGAGACAAAGGGTAAGATAAAAGATTTCATAGATAAAAACAGGAAAGAATAACTATCTTAAATTTCAAAAATATCTTTTTGGTGGTAAAATCTTTTTGTTTTATAAGGAGGCAGTATGCTATCTATTGAACGTGGAAAGATTTTTACTGTCACGAATGGCATTATTAATGACGGATTCATCCTCATTGATAATGGAAGAATCAAAGAAATTTCAAGTAAACCAATCAAAGGGAATTTTGAAAAAATTAACGCTAAGGGAAAACTTGTTTTTCCAGGATTTATTGACGCGCACTCTCATCTTGGACTTTTTGCCCTTGAAGGAGGTTGGGAGGGCTTTGACGGAAACGAAATGACCAATCCCTCGACTCCTGCAATGAGAGCAATTGATGCAATTAACCCGCAGGACCCTGCTTACAAGGATGCAATTTCAGCAGGAATTACCACTATTTTTACAGGTCCTGGCTCGGGTAATGTCGTCGGTGGCCAAAGCGTTATAATGAAAACCTATGGAGAAATTGCGGACGAAATGATTATAAGGAATCCAGCTGGTCTAAAGTGTGCTTTTGGAGAAAATCCAAAAAGGGTCTATACAGAAAAATCCCAGCTTCCCACAACAAGGATGGGTACGGCAAAAGTTTTCAGGGAAACTTTATCTAAAGCAAAGGAGTATTATGAGAATAAAAAGAAAAAGAAGAAAGTCAGTTTTGATTTGAATATGGAAGCTCTTATCCCTGTCTTTGAAGGTCAAATACCTTTGAGAATACACTCGCACAGGGCGGATGATATTGTTACAGCTATTCGCATTGCAAAACATGAATTTGATCTTGATGTTGTGATTGAGCATGGTACGGATGCGGTAAGAGTCAGGGACTTTCTGGCAAAAGAGAAAGTACCAGTAGTTGTAGGACCCCTCCTTAATGTATCTCCAAAAGTAGAAACAAGATCTGCTTCTTTTGAAAACCCTACAAAACTTGTGGAAGCAGGAGTTTTAACGGCGCTTATGACAGATCACCCTGTGATCCCCATTCAATATGCGCTCATCCAGGCAGGAGTTGTTGCCTATCAAGGTGGTCTGGGCGAGGAAAAAGCGCTCGAGCTTATTACGATAAATGCTGCAAAAATCCTTGAAATTGATAAAGACTACGGAAGTATAGAGAAAGGAAAAGTTGCTGATATTGCGATTTATGACGGCCACCCATTCTCAACTACTGGAAAGTGTGACACCGTTTTGGTGTGCGGCAAAGCGGTCTTTAAAGGAGGGAAGCATGTATAAAATAATTGCAGATAAACTATTTAACGGCGAAAAAACACTTGAAGATAGAGTAATCCTTTTTGACGAGAGAGGTATTCACCATGTAGGTAGCGACATAAAAGAAATGGTAAAGGAAACATTCAGGGCAAAGTTTTTAACCCCGGGATTTATTGATCTTATTTCAGGCATTGGCTTAAAAGAAGAATCCTTAGGAAAAGTTGAAGGAAATGACCTAGATGAAGCGACAAACCCACAAACTCCAGAACTCGTGGCTTTAGATGGCATTAACCCATACGATGAAGCATTTCCAAAGGCTGTAAGAGGTGGGGTTACAAAGAGTCTGGTACTCCCGGGAATATCAAATAGTATTGGTGGCAGAGGGTCGGTGATATTCAATTTCGGAAACAACATTCTTGAGATGCTCATCAAATCCCCTTTTGGCATGAGATTCTCCGTAAACACCGAGCCAAAAGAAACCTATATGAAGCAAAAAAAGATGCCAGTAACCCGAATGGGGAATGCATATTTGATAAGAGATGCACTTTTTAAGGCCCAGGAGTACAAAAAGAATAAGAAAAAATTTTCACTCTTTGAGGAATCTCTTCAAGGTGTACTTGATAAAAAAGATAAGGCTTTTTTCTCTTCTTTCAGGGCTGATGATATTACAACAAGTCTTAGAATTTCAGACGAGTTTAAACTTGATACTGTTATCGCCCATGGCTTTGAGGGAGATCTTGTGATTGATGAAATAAAGAAAAGAAATGTACCTGTTGCTTTTGGCCCCATTATCCTTGCAAAGGAGACGCCAGAGTTAAGACACCTTTCTGTGCAAGTACCAGCTAAGCTTATTGAAGGCGGGATTACAGTTGCGCTTGTTTCAGGGCATCCATACTATCCAGCCGAATTTTTAAGGCTTCAAGTAGGATTACTTATAAGAGAAGGTGTTGAGAGAGACAGGGCACTTAAAACGATTACCTCTGTTCCTGCTACAATCCTTGGAGTGGAAGAGTTCGGTAGAGTAAAAGAAGGAAGTAAATGTGACCTCGTGCTATTTAACGGCGTTCCCTGGGAAACAAAATCCCAGGTTGAAAAAGTATTCATAAAAGGCAAAGAAGCGTATAGTAGAAGGCTGCCAATGTAATTTGTCAAAATGGTGCCTGGTGCCAAAATGACAGTTTTGGAAAAAAGGGGAAGGTTCGAAATAGTAAAAATGTAGATTAATAAAGGGTTGATTGGCTGTAAATTATAAAGCTGAAACAAATTGCAATTTATTTTAATTCTGTGAGTTTCTTCCTTAGTATCTTTAATTCCTTTAATCTCTTTTCGTTTTCTTCTTTTGAAAGCAGTCTCTCAAGATATTCGATCCTTGCCTTGATTTTATTTCTTTCCTTTTCAAGAGTATCACCCTTCAATTTTGTTTCTTGCGGTAATTTATCTCTTAAAACCCCATCTTCAAGGTAGTAAATCTTATCTGTGAGCTCTTTTAGCAGAAATCTGTCGTGAGTCACAAGAAGAATTGCGCCGTTAAAATCTTTCAACGCATTTGTTACAACTTTGTTTGCTTCTATGTCAAGATGATTGGTGGGCTCGTCCATCACAAGGAAATTTCCCTTCATTAGACTCATCTTTGCCATGATGAGCTTTCTTTTTTCTCCACCACTAAACTCAGAAAATTTTTTAAAGGCATTGTCTTCTGTAATATCAAATATCGCAAGCAAATCCCTTGCCTCTTGAACAGTAAGGCCTTCTTTCAATATTTCGTTAAGGGAAGTTGAATTCTTGTCAACGACAAAAGAATCCTGTGGGAAGTACCCAATTTTAATACTATTCCCCACTCTTAAGTTTCCTTCAAAATCATTATCAAGCCCTGAGATGATTTTTAAAAGAGTCGTCTTACCTGAGCCGTTTCTACCGACAATACCCACCCTTTCTCCTCGTTTTATGAAAAGGTTGAGGCTTTTTAATATTTCTTTTCCGTCAAACTTCTTTTTTATATCTTTCAGTTCAACAACAATTTCCCCACCCCTTCCCTTGCTCTCCAACTTTATAATTTTTTTGCGAGAGCCGTGTACTTCGGGGATTTCTATATGTTCGAGATGCTTTTCTCTGCTTTTTGCTTGCGTACTTCTTGTACCATACCTGAATTTTTCGATGAAAGCCCTCTCTTTCTCAACATATTTTAGAAGCCTTTCTTTCTCTTTTCTCATTCTTTCGTCAAACTCTTCTTTTAGCTGCTCAAATTTATCATAATTTCCAGAGTATTCCTTTAAATGCCCGTATTCAAGATTAAGGATGTGCGTCGCAATTTTATTTATGAAAGTTCTATCATGAGAAACTATCAGCACTCCGCCTTTGAACTTTAAAATTATCTCTTCAAGTGCTTCTATTGTTTCAATGTCAAGATGATTCGTAGGCTCATCAATAATGAGGACGTCTGGCTCCATAAGGATTGTCTTAATTATTTCGTACTTGGTCCTTTCACCGCCGCTCAATTCATACATTTTTTTCTTAAGAGTTTCTTTGCTAAGGGCAAATTTATTAAGCATTTCATAAATTTTTTGCTTGTATGAATAACCACCTTTTTCGTCATATTGCTCTAATAATTTTCCATATTCTTCCTCGAAATTGCCTATTTTTTCAAACTGTTTAAGAGTTTTTTCAATTTTTTTTACTTCTATGAATGCAGTCTCAATTTCCTCAAGAGCTGTAAGGCTTATATCCTTTATTTCCTGTGGCACATAGGCAACTTTTCCGTTGATAGTAATCTCCCCTGAATTTTTTGGAAAATTGCCAGAGATAATTTCAAGTAGAGTGGTCTTGCCGCACCCGTTTTCGCCGACAATTATCTTTCTTTCTCTATCGAGGGTAAACGAAACCCCATCGAGCAGTTTTTTCCCTTGGTTTATGTAACTAACTTCTGAAACTATTAGCATTCTCTCCTCTTAAATATTTTATCTTATTAAATATAATAGAAATGGAGCTTTTTTAAAAGTGACAAAAACAATAAAGGAATTAGAATATAAGGATATATATTCTAACCAGGTGGATATAACTAAGTTAAGTAAAGGCTTCATAATAAACAATTAATGTAAATTTTAAATAATGTTATAATATTTGTAGAGAAAAATGGAAAAAATGTTGGAGGCAATTTTGTGAAAGAAAGAAGCTTTTACACAACCAAAGAAGCCGCAAAATATATCGGCGTAAGCACTTCAACTGTTTATCGTATGGAAAAGAGAGGATTAATATGTTCTATAAAAACACCTGGAGGAGAGAGATGTTTCAGCAAAAAGAATATTGAGAAGTACCTTAAAAAAGGCAAGAATTTGAAAGCACATAAGAATCCAATTAGATACAAAAAAACAGACTTTATTATAAAAGATAGAGAGTTTTCTTATTCTGTAGAAAATACCAAATTTAGTGTTTCCACTCAAGATGAGTTATTTTTTCATTCTAAGTCGGTCTGGATTTATAATGCTGACGTTTTGAAAATAAATAGCATTAAAGAACAATTTATTGATTTGATAGTAACCTCTCCACCCTATAATGTAGATATTAAATATAATTCACATAACGACGCATTGTCCTATAACGATTATTTGTTGTTTACAAGAGGATGGCTTAGTAGATGCTACAAATTTCTTAAAGACGATGGTCGTTTTTGTTTGAACATTCCTTTAGATAAGAATAAAGGTGGTCAGCAGAGTGTGTATGCAGATATCACAAACATAACTAAACAGGTTGGTTTTAAATATCATTCTACAATTATTTGGAATGAACAAAACATTTCAAGAAGAACTGCTTGGGGTTCTTGGCTTTCTGCAGCTGCTCCTTATGTTATAGCTCCTGTCGAAGTCATAGTTGTTCTTTATAAAGAAAGGTGGAAAAAAACTGGTGGCAGTCGTCAATCAGATATAATTAAAAAAGAATTTATGGAATGGACAAATGGAGTATGGAGTTTTATGGGAGAGAGCAAGAAGAGGGTAGGACATCCGGCTCCTTTTCCAGTCGAATTGCCGAGAAGATGCATTAAACTTTTTAGTTTTGTTGGAGATACAATTCTTGACCCATTTCTTGGAAGTGGGTCAACATTACTTGCTTGTTTACAAACTAATAGAGTAGGCATAGGAGTTGATATTGATGAGAAATACTGTGAATTGGCAAAAAAAGGCTTTTAACAGAAGGACGAGTTAATCAACTAAAACTTGATATTGCGGAAGGAGAAAGATAATGGCAAAAAGCATTAGCGATTTAATAATGGAGTATTTTAAAAAGCATCCCAATGAAGATCTAAAACATATCAATATAGGAAATTTGAGGAGGAGGTGATAAATATGGCATTTAAAACCCTATTCCTTGCGCATACTCCAGATGCAGATCCTGATAAGAACAATTGTATACTCGAAACTCCAAAGTACAAACTGTTTGTAAGATTGGTAAGAGGCCAGAAGCAGGCGTTGGAAGTATGCAAAAAACTTGTAAAAGAGGAAGAGATTGAGTCGATCCTTCTCTGTCCAGGTTTTACTCACAGGGATATTGCCGAGATTGCAGGAGCAGTAGACCCAAACGTTGGTATTTCTGTTGCTAGAGGAGATGGACCAAGTGGCAGGATTTCAATGGAGGCAATGAAAAAAGCAGGTTGGTTTTAATGTTTTATCTTTTTAATTAAGCGAAAATAGTAGAGAAGTTGTAAAATTTCAAAGGACAGTTTTCTTGGTTTTCCTTTATTTTTGTGTTATCATACGAGGAGTGAATGGAATAAGCGACGTGATGATCCCCTATTTCAACTGTTGTCACCGCGAGTGAACGTAGTGAGTGTGGCAGTGACAAAAAAAGAGAACCAATATTATATTTAAAAATTTTTCTTTTTAAATATAATTGAGAAAATACAGTTTCAAAAGAGGTAAAAATGGATTTGGATAAGGAAGTCCTTTCTGGAGCAGTTGAATTCATTGAGAAGTATATTCAGCCCAGGGAGAAAGAAATCGAGGTCGAGGGGCTTTTCGTTAAAGATATATTCAAAGAACTTGGATATCATGGGTTTATTGCTATCCCATTTCCTAAGGAATACGGTGGTTTAGGCCTCTCTTTCAGACTTTTTGTTGATGTTTCAAGGCTTATTGCCAAACACAGCGGTACAATATCAGGTGTTATTGGTGCCCATTTGCTTTCCGCTTTTTCAATACTCATCGGCGGCACAGAGGAACAGAAGCAGAAATCCCTCACAAAGCTTATTAAGGGGGAACTAATTGGCTCATTAGCGTTAACCGAGCCAAATGCGGGCTCAGATCCATCCTCGATTGAAACAGAGGCAAAAAAAGAAGGTGATTATTATATTTTAAATGGCACAAAGGCATTTACCACAAATGCAGGGCTTTCCGATATATATGTAATAATGGCAAAAACTGACAGAGAAAGAGGTGCAAGGGGAATGTCTGCATTTATTGTTGAAAGCACTGATGAAAATTTTAAAATTGGACGCCAAGAGTCTAAAATGGCACTCCCCGGTCTTCCTAATGCTTCACTTTTCTTGAACGATGTAAAACTTTACAGGGATAGAGTTGTTGGAAAGGAAGGCACAGGCTTTGCCATCGTGATGAAAACACTTGATATAGGGAGAGTTACTACAGGTGTAGGTGCTCTTGGCCTTTCAGAAAGGGCGTTAGAAGAGGCAGTAAAGTACAGCAAAAAAAGAATTCAGTTTGGGAAACCAATAAGCTCTTTTGAAATGATACAATCTTATATTGCCGATATGGCAACCGAGATAGAAGCCTCAAAACTTCTTGTAATGAACGCGGCAGAAAAGAAAGACCAAAATGACCCAAAGTTTTCATTGTATGCTTCGATGGCAAAGTATTATGCCTCAAAGGTGGCAGTAGATGTATCGAGGCTTGCAGTGCAGATATTTGGTGGTTACGGCTGGATTGAGGATTATATTGTTGCAAGACTTTACAAAGAGGCGAAGATGTACGAAATCATTGAAGGAACCAATGAAATTCAAAAACTTATCATTTCAAATTATATATTGAAAGAGGTGAAATAATGTACATCGTGGTATCGGGAAATATTGGGGCAGGTAAAACCTCCCTTGCACAGATTATTTCAAAAGAGTTTGGATTTGGTGTCTATTTTGAAGATTTCCATGCAAATCTTTTTCTCAAAGACTATTATCAGGATATGAAAAGATGGGCTTTTGCAACCCAGATTAACTTCCTTGCCCTGCGTTACGAACAGATAATCCATCATGTACTCGTTTCAAGCATTCCAGCAGTTCTTGACAGGTCAATTTATGAAGATAGAGAGGTCTTTGCAAAATCGCTTCACGAAGAGGGGCTTATGACAGATGAGGAATGGGATGTTTATAATAAGCTTTATAATCTAATGGTATTTCATCTACCGCAGCCAAACATTCTTGTTTACCTTGAAAAGGGTGTTGACGAGCTTTTAAGGAACATAGGCAAGAGAGGGAGAGATTTTGAAAAAATCCCCCGAGAGTATCTTGCTAGCCTTGACAAAAGATATAAAGATTTCTATGCAAACTGGCATTTCCCAAAAGTAAAAATCAGCAATGATATTTATGACAGAAAGGACGAGATAGTAGAAAAAATTAAGAAAGTACTGTACCAATCAGAACAATAAAAATTGTCAAAATCATATCTAGCACCAAATTCTAAAAAAGCCGCTCCTCTAACAGCGGCTTTTGCCTTATTTGTTTCTTCTGAAAAATCCTTTTCTTTTTGGCTTCTCTTCTTCTGGCTGTTGTGACTCAGTATTTTGAGGGGATTCTTTTACCTCCCTATCTTCCTTTTTTGTAGCTCCAGTAGCTTGGGTTGTAGCGGCTTTAAGTTTTTCTTCAAGATTCTTAGCCTTAAATTCTAAATCTCTAACTTTATTTTCGTACTCTTTTGCCTTTGCTTCTTGAGTGCCTTTCATCGAGCTTTTCTCTTGCTCCAATGTCTTAATAATATTATCTCTTTCCTTTATCTCCCTTCTGTACCTGGCAGTGCTTCCTATGTAGAGCATCAGTGAAATAAGCCACATTGAAACGACCCCGGCAAGAAAGACTAAAATTGCAGAAAGTCCTACAGAGACATTGGGAATTACCCACCAGAGAAACCTTAATTCTACTGTTGTTGAGCCATTTTGCACCACAAACAACAGGCTTGCAATCAGGACAACCAGTAAAATAACAAGAAAAGTACTAAACTTTCTCATCTTAATTTCCTTTTTGGTTTCTCTTTTTCTTCTTCAGGCTGTTTTACTTCAGCTTTCCTTACTTCAAGGGCCTCTTCTTTGGCCGTTTCAGCAGGAGCTTCTTCTACTTTTTCAGCAGCAGTTTCCTTTGCTTGAGGGGTTTCTTCCTTAACTTCTTTTTTTGTCTCGCCTGTCTGTTTCTTTATCGTAGCAATTTCTTTTTCCTTCTCTTCGACTTTCTTTTCTGCTTCTTCAATTGGAGACAGTAAATCTTGCAGTAATCCTTTAACTTCATCTGATAGTTTACCTTCTTTGTAAAGAGAATATACCTTTCTGCCAAGGTCAGCTAACTTTCCGCCCTTTGATGTATTGATTCCTGCAACTTCTGCCTGGAGTTTTGCAATCTTGCCAAGCTGTGCCGCCTTTTCTCCTACATCCTGAGCACCTTTTTTAAACTTGTCCCAAAATCCTTCCATATTTCACCTCCTTTAATCCTTTGGAATCGCTGGAAAGAATGCGATTAGAAAAGAGTAAATCTGCACGCTTCGTGAGCAGATTATTTTTTATTTAATGACTTCTTAAAACCGTCGAAATCTGAGAGAATTGCTGCTACAATAATAATTAATGAAAGAATAATCGTTATTGCAATGTAAGAAGCACCTACAGTAAGTTTTGGTATAAATGCAAATATCACAAACAGAGTACCAGCACCTGCAATAAGCATTGCTTTCCATCCTTTTACATGCACCTCAGATATTCCTAATAACAAAAATAGAATGCCCGCAATAACGTTAACAATAATGTTTGAAGGTCTTGAAAGAGGAAGAAGCCTCACAATAAGAATCACTCCAATAAACAAACTCAATAACATACTATTCATTTCTCACCTCCTATTTTTTTTATTATACAGGCTTTTAATTGTTTTTGCAAGTTTTGCATTTTTCATTTACTCTAAATACTGTATAATAAAATTATGATTGAGGTTATAACGGCAAGCAAGTTGAAAGAAGACCTGTTAAAGGTTCTTAAAAAGGTTGAAAAAGGGGACTCCTTCCTTATCATCAGAAAAAGCTCTCCTTCGGCAGTGCTTATAAGCTATGAACTGTTCGAGGGCTTAAAGGAATCTGTAGAAATCCTTAAGAATAAAGAGTTACTGAAGAAGATACTCGATGAAGAAAAAGGTTAAACTTCCTGCAGGATTTCTGTATTTAGAAAAGGAAGGGGTTAAAAATTCTTATTATTTAAATGGGAAAAAGATTTTTGAAACTTTTCCTCTTGAATTAAAAGATAAAATTTCTGTCATAATCTGTACTGCAAAGAAGCTTAAGATCGAAAAGATTGAGCAGAACATTATAAATATCAAGAAGCTCAACATACTTCTTGATATTGTTGTCATTGTAGGAAACGAAAAAGACAGGCAATCTTTAAAGAGATTATTCAAAGACGAATTCATTAAGGTAATACTAAACAAGGATTTCCAGGACACGGTTTATACCTCTCTTAAAATGGGGCTCAGAGCAATTAATCCCAGGAATTCTTTTATAGTTCTGTTATTTGGTAATCAGGAGCCTTTAGAAGCATCTACTTATAATGAGATTGTCAAGAGAGTTTTGCCTTCAAACAGGAAAATTTTTATACCAACATATGAAGGCGAGAGAGGTCATCCATTAGTTTTCTCAAGTTCTCTGCTCAGGGATCTTTTGAGTTTGAGGAAAGAGAAAGGTATTCCCTATCTTTTGAGAAAGTTTAAATCAGCAACAGAAGAGATAGCATTAACCGACAAAAAGGTGCTTTTGACAGTAAATTAGATAATTTTCTTAACGAGCTGGTATGACAATTTATAAAAATTCTCCCAAAATCCAAAAACAAAATTAATTGATAGCAAAGTATGGGTTGCAGTAAATACATTTAAAGATGCACCAGATTCTTATTCACCTGTTGGAGTTAAAATATTTAGTGACAGAATTGAATTTTACAAGCTCTGCAAAATGGTGCCGTAAATAATCAAAAGTTGTTGGGTTCACACCTGGCACCATTAGTTTATGATCCCATTAGCACTATTTGGCTCTTTTATGAAAAAGCTTAGGTTTATGTGTTATCTGAGCAGATTCTATTAATTTCCCAGTTTTTAATATTCCTGATGTCAATGCCTTCAATAAGCCAGTCTTCTTCTTTGTATATCTTTTTTACTGGCCGTACAAATACAGGAAGTACAGGAAACTCGCTCGGGAATTTTTTTTCTATTTTTCCAAGTAAATTTGTTGTACTAAACTCTAAACTTTCAAGTGTTTGAGAAAAGCCCTCTCTTAAATTAAAATTCCAGGTTGACAGTATATCAAAATGCCTTTTTCTTATAATGTAATGCAAAAGTTCACGAAGGACCCCATTTTCTGCCTCTGCATAGTCTAAAATATGTCCGCTTGTGCTGTTATCTATCGTTTCTATTACTACGTACCCATTAATGGATTCATTTTTCCAATGGTAGTAAAAAAAGTATTTCCGTCTGATATTATGAAATCTCCACTTAAAAAAATCTGCATCTTTAAACAATGTGATTTTATTATCTAAGGCCTTTTGCTTCATTATAACTGAGTGCATCTTATATGGCTTTGGCTTATCGGAGACTTCGATATTTCCGAATCTACCGTAGTTTATTTGGTGTTTATACGGACTTCTTCCTGTTTTGTTTGCAAAGGCCCAATTTATTAATCCTACTAAAGTGTATTGTCTCGTGCTGGTTCTGTCTGCAATTTTTGGCCATCCCATTTTTTGGTAGCCACTTCCCGAAGATGTGTTTATGCTTAATCCAATAAATGCTTTATATTGGGCATTTTCGTATTCTTCTATTGCAAAATTTGTCATTGCTGAAAACAGTCCCTTTTTTCGATGATCTGGATGTACACATATATCTGCAGGAGATAGCATTAATATATCGTCTCTTTTATTTCCAATTCTCCAGCGTGTGACAAAAAAACCTTTAAATCCTACAACTTTTCCTCTGTAGAGTGCAACAGCACCTAGGAATTTTTTGTTAATGGGGTTCTCTTCGAATTTCCATTTTAAGTAAGTTGCGGTAGTCCCTGCATAAGTTGGCCATAGATATTTCTGTAAACCAACAATCTCAGTGAAAAATTCAGGACTGTAATTTACTATTTCGTAATCTTTATAATTCATAGTGTCCAACAAAACCTCCCGAGCGAATTATTAGTAGTTCTCGATGAAGTTTAATAGATTTCTTAAATTTTACAAAATTATCAAAATGGTGTCTAATGTAGAGGAGATAAAAGGCTCCCTTCGAAACACCCCCAATAAATTGAATCCTCACTTAAAATAAGATTTGCAAATAAGATTTGCACCAAATGATAGTTTAAGGGAAAATCATAATGATCCAGAGTCTCCTTTGAAGTAGTTTGTATTTGAGTTTTTCCCTCTCTTGACTTAATTGGCAAAATTGTGTACAATTCTATTGTTATAAAATTGCCAATATGAAAAAGATATTTTTAACGGGAAAAAATGGA
>Ga0210017_1001285_pt1 | contig 21825 bp, 20 predicted proteins | sample CryGeyCG2014_020_FD_183966 | JGI IMG/M metagenome (GOLD analysis project Ga0210017, IMG submission 183966) | Groundwater microbial communities from aquifer - Crystal Geyser CG08_land_8/20/14_0.20 (SPAdes) (version 2) | ecosystem: Environmental > Aquatic > Deep subsurface > Groundwater | place... | reverse complement strand
AATTCACTCTCGGCATAGAGAATGAAGTTCAAAACTGTGTGGGTCTGGATACCTTCATCAGCTCTTTTGACATAATGAAGGTCAAGTTTCCCGAATACGCCTCGCTTGCCTCGGCTCTTTACGGGCAGGAAGTCTTTCCCGGCACCAACATACTTGATTTCAGCGGAATTAACATTTATTTCAGGGGGCTGAAGAAGCTGAGCGCGAAATCAATAGTTGATGTGAATCTGAATTTCACGCTCAAGGATTTTCCCGACCAGAATGTCATAGATGAGCAGGGCGATTATACTCTGACGAAGAGAAACGACAGGACATCATCGCTGGACATGGTTTATTCCCGCCTTTTCAGAGTTTTTTCCGCGGGGCTCTCTTTCGGCGCCGCCGTGAACCGCTCCAATCAGGATCATTATGACGCATCCAAATACAAATTTGTGGACAACTATTATGATTACAACTCATATTCATTCGGCCCCGTCGTGTCTTTCGGCGATAAATTGCAGGTCAGCTGCGCCTATAAATACGGGATGAAGGATTATGAAGGCCGTCTCACGCAGAAAGCCAACAGCGACTACACCGCTTCAAAGGTGAAGAACAAAACGCATTTTGTGTCGCTCGGGACTTCTTACAGATTGAGCGGGAAGCTGAAAGCGAAAGTGTCCGCCAACTATTTTACCCAATCCTCAAACCAGGATTACGAGGCGGTTTATAAATATGATTATGACACATATAATTTTGACGCTGGGGTTGTGTATGAATTCTGATAATTACCGGAGGGATAAAATGAAAAAAATCTTAATTTTGGCAGGTATGATTTTGCTGGCGGGCGAATCGTTCGCATGGATGAGCAAAAGTGACGCCGGCACGGCGGGAGCGCAGTTTCTTAAAATAGGCATCGGCGCCCGGGCCATGGGAATGGGCGGCGCCGCGGCGGCGATGACTGATGTGAGCGCCCTCTACTGGAACCCGGCGGGTCTTGCCTCTCTTGAAAAGAGAGAAGTGTTTGCTCAGCACACGGACTGGTTTGAGGACACCTCAATAGAATTTATCGGAGCGGCTGTGCCTGTGAACGGTAAAGTGTTCGGCTTCAGCATGACTTATCTGTCCATAGATGATTTTGAGAGAAGAATAGCTGACAGCTCCGCGCCCATAGGCACATTCAATGCCAATGACAGCGCCGTGGGTATAAGCTATGCAAAAAAACTCGCGGGCCTGGACGCAGGTATGACAGTCAGGGCTCTGAAATCCAAGATAGGCAGTGATTCATCCAATGTCGCCATTGCCGCCGACGCCGGTGTCATAAAAAAAGGTTTGAGCTTTTCGGGTAAACCGCTCTCGCTGGCGCTTGTGCTCAAAGATTTCGGAACAAAGATGAAATTTGTCAGCAAGCAGGACAATCTGCCCTCTGTTATCAAGCTCGGCATGGGTGTGGAAGTCTCCCCCAGTATGCTCGTCGCCGCCGACCTCAATTTGCCCAGAGACAACGAAGTGAATATGAGCATAGGCTTTGAATATATGCTCCCCGTTGAAGCTGTTAAATTCCCCGTGAGAATGGGCTACAAGACACTCAACGATTTTGACACCATAGACGGTTTCTCAGCCGGCTTCGGACTGGGCATGGGCTCATATAATTTGGACTTTGCCTGGGTGCCATACGGCGATTTCGACGACACTTACAGACTTTCGCTGGCGGGTAAATTCTGAAATAGAATTTAAGCGGCAGAGTCGGTCGGAGGCAGCTTTGTCATTGTAGGTTTTGTCTTATATGCGCATACCGCTTTTACAGTAAAAATTCAGCCACGGAAAGTGTCGGGAAAGTCCGTTCTGAAATAAAGCCGCCGGCCGCTTTCGGGATGATTGAAACTTATTGAATACGAGTGCAGCATTATCCGTTTGTCCGGCTCGCCGCCGTATTTGGTGTCGCCGGAAACGGGATAGCCGATGTGCGAGAGATGCACCCTTATCTGGTGGGTTCTTCCTGTAAAAATTTTTATGAGCAAAAGCGTTTTTTCTTTCATGCTCTTTACGGGGCGTATGTAAGTTTTGGCGTTTCTTCCGTCAGTCTCCACCGAAAAAGCCGTTCTGTTGAAGTCGTTTCTCTTTATCGCCGCGTCTATGAACTGGCTGGATATCACTTTACCGCAACAGACGGCGAGATAGTGTTTTGATACGGTTCTCGCGGCGAATTGCTTCATGATATTTGTCTGCGCGTCGGCGGTTTTCGCCACAATCATCAGTCCGGAAGTTTCTTTATCCAATCTGTGAACCAGACCGGGCTTACCCAGGCCCTTCCAGTCATTGAGCTGGGGATATTTGTAGAGCAGTCCCTGAAGCAGGGTGCCGGATGAGTTTCTTCCCGCGGGGTGGGTGATGATTCCCGAAGGCTTGGATATTATGAGAAAACTTTTCTCTTCGTGGAGGACCTTGAAATTCACTTTTTCAGCCGTCACATTGGACGCGGGGTCGGCGATAAGATTGACGGATATTTCCTCGTCGCCTTTGAGGATGTGATGTTTTTTTTCGCTTTTACCGTTCACTTTCACATTGCCCGTTTTTATCAGGAACTGTATGAAAGAGCGCGAGTGGCCCGCTATCCTTGATTGGAGAAATGTGTCCAGCCGCATCCCCTTCCGGGGGTTGATAAAACGCTTGAGGGTTATGGAATCATTGTTCATATCAGCCATTCTACCAATTATCCCCGCATATTTAAATCGTTCCAAAAATGGGACAGGCTATTATTTGGAAAAATGCAACTGCTTGACATAGTATACATATTAGTGTACACTCGTAGTGCAAGGAGGAATACATGAACCGAACAATAACATTAAAGGAATTGCGCCCGGAGCTCCCAAAAGTTGCTATGGCAATTTCAGAGAAACTTGACCGCTATACCATAACTAAGCGCGGTCAACCTGTTATAATCATGATTAGTCCGGACGATTACGAAGGCCTTATTGAAACCATTGAGATTCTGCAAGACCGTTCGGCCCTTAAACGAATTAAAAATGCAAGAAAAGACGCCATGGCCGGCAAAACTGTATCTTTGGAAGCATTGCAAAAAAGATTAGAGAGTGTATAAAATTGAATTAGGCAAACTGGCTGAGAAAGAGATTGAAAAGATATACAGATTCGACAAAACCTTATACAAGCGTTTTATCGCCGCGTTTGAAGACATTTCCAAAGAACCGACGCTTGGCAAACTTCTTCATGGTAAGCTAAAAGGCCTTTCATCATATAGGTTAGGGAGCTATCGTATTATTTATGAAACATTCCACCGCAAATTATTGGTCATCATAATTGACTTAGGTCATCGAAAAGACATTTATAAATAAAATGTCCAACAACTCAACACAGCGGAAGCAGTCTGCGGCGGCGCTCTATCTTTTTCAGTCAGAATAGTGTATGCTTTCTGAATAGGATTTGGGCGGAAAAAGAGGGAAAAGATGACAGAAAAGATGACAGAAAAGACGGAAGAAAAGAAAACATTTGCGGATTTCGGCCTTTCAGAGAACTCTCTGAAGGCGATCAATAAGAAAGGGTTTGAGGAACCGACCCCGATTCAGATATTGACCATACCCCTGATGATGAGGGACGACACGAACATCATAGCGCAGGCCCAGACCGGCACGGGAAAAACGGCGGCTTTCGGTCTGCCGCTTCTGGAAATGGTCAAGGAGGATATCAGAAAAGTGCAGGCGCTGATTCTGACTCCCACGAGGGAGCTTGCCATTCAGGTGGCGGAAGAGATAAATTCGCTCAAAGGGAGCAGGGACATCAGGGTGGTGCCGATATACGGCGGCCAGTCCATAGACCAGCAGCTACGGAGCCTCAAAAAAGGCGTGCACATAGTGGTCGGCACCCCGGGAAGGGTGATAGACCATCTCAAGAGAAAGACGCTGAATGTGGCAAAGATAGAACACCTGATTCTGGATGAGGCCGACGAGATGCTCAGCATGGGATTCATTGAGGACGTGGAAGAGATCATGAGGCACACAAACCCCGACAAGAGAACGCTTATGTTTTCGGCGACAATTCCGGCAAGAATAAGGGTGCTCGCCAACAAATATATGGACGGACACGAGCTCCTCACGGTCAAGAAAGAAAATCTCATAACCAATTTGACGGAGCAGATATATTTTGAGGTGAAATCCCATGAAAAATTTGAGGCGCTGTGCCGCATAATAGACATAGAGGACGATTTTTACGCGCTGGTCTTCTGCAGGACCAAGAGCGATGTGGACGGCGTGTCGGCGCATTTGACGGACAGGGGCTATGACGCGGCGGCTATCCACGGAGACATATCGCAGGCGCAGAGAGAAAGGACGCTCGGCCAGTTCAAGAACAAAAAGCTGAACATTCTTGTGGCCACGGATGTGGCGGCCAGAGGGATTGATGTCAGCGATCTCACTCATGTTATCAATTATTCTCTGCCGCAGGATCCCGAATCTTATGTCCACAGGATAGGACGCACGGGCAGGGCCGGCAAGCAGGGAACGGCCATCACTTTTATCACGCCCAGCGAGTACAAGAGGCTGATGTTCATCCAGCGCTTTGCCAAGACTGATATTAAAAAGGCGCGGGTACCTAATGTAAATGACATCATTCACGCCAAAAAGAAAAAGATAGATGGGGATATGGCGCTCGTTTCGGGCGGAGAAATAGGCGCCGCGTATTATGACTGGGCGGCAAAACTTATCGGAGAGAATGAGCCGGTGAAAATACTGGCCGCTGTCCTCAGTTACTGTTTTGAGGAAGAGCTCAGCCCTGACAGTTACGGCAAAATAAAAGATGCCCCCTCAAAGAGGAAGCAGCTTGACCAGCACGGGAAGGTGCGGCTTTTCGTCGCTCTCGGCAAGAAAGACAAGATAGACGCTCGTAAACTTGTTGAACTCGTCATGCGCAAAGTGAAGATCAAATCTCAGCATATCAGGGATATTCAAATACTGGAAAAATTTTCTTTCATGTCTGTTCCCTTTGAAAACGCTGAGGAAATAATTTCCGGTTTCAAGGAAAAAGGCCGGAAGCCGCTAATCGCTCATGTTAAAAACAAAAGATAAACAGGATCATTTGAGCGGTTTCGGCGGCTAATGTTGTGACGGCAGTAGCGGGCGAATTGCTATTCGCCTTTGTGCGCGGCATGGCAATGTTGCCGCTACATTGAGTCACCGCGATGCATGCCCTTGACAAATATTCGCGTATTTTCCATAAAGAGGAAAAATGATGAAGAATAATGCAAGGCAGTACATAAGTCCCAGAGAGAGAGGAGTCATAGCGAGGCTCGCTTATGAAAAAACCGCAATAATAACGCAGGAGCAGTTTGACAAATACTTTAAATTCCCGCGGAGTGTAAGGTCAAAGATATTTTTCAGACTCAGGAAAAAAGGCATATTTACCGCAATAAAAAAAGGTGTTTATTTTTATTCTCCGCTTGAAGCCGGCCCCGCCGGAAGCAGTATAAACGAGTTTCTTGTGCCGCAGGTTTTCTTTCCCAAAGGCAATTACTATGTAGGATACTCGACAATGTACAGTTATTATGGTTTTACGAACCAGATTTTTCAGACGATGTATATCCTTAATTCATCTCTGCAGAAGGAAAAGATAATAGGCAGTGTTCGGTTCAGGATGCTTAAAATACCCATAAAAAGAATGTTCGGGCTGGAAAATATTAAAATAAGAGACACCGAACTAATCGTAAGCGACAGGGAAAGGACTCTTGTGGATTTAATTTATTTTCCGGAACCTGTGGGCGGATTGAAAAGAGCGTTAGAAATATTGAAAGATCAGGTGCGGGAAAAAAAAACAAATATTAACAGACTGCTCAGGTATGCCGTAAAATTTCCCGGTATTTTAACCAAAAAAAGAATTGGCTTTACATTGGAACGCGCGGGTGTAAAAGACGGGATACTCAAACCTTTGCTCGGGCAATTGAGGAAAACATCTCTCGTTACTCTTTATCCTTCAAAATCAAGAAAGGGAAAAATAAACAGGAGGTGGATGATAATTGAAAATGCTGCATAGTGATAAAGATGAATTTCTCAAAGTGCTGGAGAGAACATCGGCTCAGACAGGATTCCCCTTAAGGCTTCTCGAAAAGGATTATTATATTACAGTCGTGCTTTCAGGCATAAGTCAATTAAGCGGGAGCTTGATATTCAAGGGGGGCACTTGTCTGAGCAAAATATATTATTCGTATTATCGCCTGAGCGAGGATTTGGATTTTACTCTTAAACTGCCCGGCAGCAATTCAACAAGGTCAATAAGAAGAAATGCCGTAAAACCGATAAAAGAGACAATCGGGGGCTTTCTTAAAAAATATGATATGAGCATAAAGAATTTGGATAAAGCGGGGCACAGGGAATCAACGCAGTATGTTTATTATCTTGCTTATGATTCCGTTGTGCTGAATAAAGAGGAATCAATTAAACTCGAAATTGGTTTGAGGTTTAATCCGCTTTTACCGGCGCAAGCAAAAAAAGTGAAACACAAGTTTCTTCATCCATTTACACGGGAGTGTCTTTTGGACGCCGGCACGGTAAACTGTCTTGCTCTGAAAGAATTGGTCGCCGAGAAACTCAGGGCGTCCGCCACAAGGAAGATTATTGCGGGAAGGGATTTTTATGATTTAGGCTATCTTTTGAAAAGTGAGTTTAATTTTAATGACAAAGAAGTGCTTGAGCTTTTCAAAAAAAAGCTCAAAGAAGACGGCTTTTCTTCGCAATTGAGCGGATATCGGGTCAATCTTGGCAGAACAGACAGGGAAATTGATGAAATGATGTCAAGGGTAAGTGATGAATTATTGCCGGTGCTGACGCTTAAAGAACAGAAATCTTTTAAGATGGGCAAAACGATTAATGAACTTAATAGGGTGTTTGCGGGAATCAAATAGTAGCGGGCGAATTGTTATTCGCCTTTGTGAGCGGCATAGCAATGCCGCCGCTACATTGAGTACGCGGCGGCTAATGGTGTGACGGCAGTAGCGGGCGAATTGTTATTCGCCTTTGTGAGCGGCATAACAATGCCGCCGCTGCATTAAGTTTTTTTGCGGATAAATTCTATATAGAAGAGGATGATTCCGCCGGCCACGACCATGCTGTCGGCGATATTGAAGATGGGCCAGGGGTTGAAGGGCGCAAACCCGAGATTGAATTCCAGAAAATCGCAGACGCTCCCGTAAAAGACGCGGTCGTAAATGTTGCCCGCGGCTCCGGATATGATAAGAGCCAGCGGCAGAAGTTCGTGTTCGTCGGCCTTTTGTACAAAAAAATAGAGCATCATCGCGAGGATGATAAGACTCAGGGCAAGGAAAAACAAATTATTTCCCCGCGCCATACCGAAAGCTATGCCGGTGTTGCTGATGCGGGTCAGGCGGAAAAAATTTCCGAGCACCGCGCGGTATTCGCCCAGCCAGAAGTTTTCCCTGATTACGAATTTTGACAGCCGGTCAAGAACAAAACCGGCGAGAGCTACGAAGATGAAAGTTTTTTTAGAGAGCGGCTTCAACATTTTCTTTTTCAATTTGAGCGCATCTTCCGCATAAACCGTCAGAATTGTCCGGAGTGATTCTCCAGCAGCGGCCGCATTTTGAGCCGTCCGCGCGGTATATTTTAACCGTCAAGCCGTTTTCCGCATGTTCGGCCAGTATTTCTTTTCCTTCCGACTCGCCGATCTGAGATATGAGGAATATTTCCTTGACTTCGTCTACGCTGAAAGCGCCGAGGGCCTTATCAAAATCACCGTTCCCCGTGGCGCCTGCTTCCAGGGCGTTTCCTATCCGGCCGCCGCCGCGGGCCTTTTCTATGGCCTTCAAAACGCTTTCCCTTATTTTGAGGAGCTCACGCCATTCCCCCTCTCTTTTTTCAGGTATGACGAATTTTTCTTCCGGTATTTCCATAAGGAAAACGCTGTCCGGCAAAGAGCCGTCTATTTCCTCTTTCGCCGTCTGGAGCACTTCTTCCGAAGTGTGGGAGATGACGGGCGCGAAAAGCAGCGTCAGGTTTTTGAGCAATTCCCAGAGAGCGCTCTGCGAACTGCGTCTCTCGGGCCAGTCCTCGCCCAGCGTGTAGAGCCTGTCCTTGATTATGTCCAGATAGAAAGATGAGAGTTCAAGGTTGATAAAATCAAAGAGGCGGTGGAAAGCGCCCGCAAGGTTGTAGTTATCATAATCTTCACGGGCTTCTTTTTTCACGGCTTCCATTCTGCTGAGTATGTAGAGGTCAATAGCGGTCATTTTGTCTTTCGGCGTCTGTATGTCAGGTGTCCAGCCGTGCAGGTTTCCCAGCATGAACCGGAAGGTGTTGCGTATTTTCCTGTAATAATCCGTGCAGGATTTCAGTATCTCGTCCGAAAGCCGCAGATCTCCGGCGTAATTCTGGGAAGCCGTCCAGATTCTGAGGATGTCAGCGCCGCTTTTGTCTATTATCTCCTGAGGCGTTATGACATTACCCTGTGATTTTGACATTTTGCGGCCTTCGCCGTCTGTCACAAAACCGTGCGTGACGATGTTTTTATACGGCGCGGAGCCTTTTGTCGCCGAGGAAAGTACAAGCGAGGACTGGAACCAGCCCCTGTGCTGGTCGCTGCCCTCAAGATAAAGATCGGCGGGCCAGTGGTGGCCGGCTCTTTCCTCAAGGATGTGATTGCTGACTCCGGAATCAAACCAGACATCTAATATGTCGTTTTCCAGCGAGAATTTTGTCCCGCCGCATTTGGCGCAGAGCATCTCAAGGGGCAGATTTTCTTTGAGCAGTATGTCGCTGCCTTCCGCGCGGACGAGCGCCGCCAGTTTTTTTATGACCTTGGCGTCAAGCAGGTGTTCGCCGCACTGGGCGCAGTAGAAAACGGGAATCGGCACGCCCCAGTAGCGCTGGCGTGATATGCACCAGTCAGGCCGGCCTTCCACCATCGCGGCTATTCTGTTCTCTCCCTCGGGGGGTGTCCATCTAACGCCTTTTATTTCTTCCAGGAGTTTTTCCCTGAGCTTATGTTTGTCAATTGATATGAACCATTGCGGCGTGGCTCTGAAAATCACCGGCTTCTTGCAGCGCCAGCAGTGCGGATAGGAGTGCGTTATCTCTTTGCTCTCCAGAAGAACGCCTTTCCCGCGCATGAGAGCTATTATTTTTTTGTTGGTGTCAAAGACAAACTGTCCGCGGAATTCGCCCGCTTCTTCTGTGAACAGCCCTCTCTCATCCACGGGCGAAATTACCGGCAGATTGTACTTAAGGCCGGCTCTGTAATCGTCCTCGCCGTGCCCGGGGGCTATGTGCACTATTCCCGTGCCCTCGCCGCCCTCTACGAAATCGGCGATTATGCCGACGGAGGGTCTGTCAAGGAAGGGATGGCGGAATTTCATACCGGCATATTTGACGCCTTCGGCCTGTGATATTATGCGCAGATCAGGGGAGTGTAATTGTTCGCGTATTTCTTCCTTTTTAGCATCCAGCGCCAGAATCCGTATTTTTTTGCCGTCCTTTTCCAACTCTATCACCGAATACAGGAAGTCCTTGTTAAAGGCAAGCGCGACATTAGCGGGGAGCGTCCATGGCGTTGTTGTCCAGACAGCCGCGTAGGTGTTTTCGAGCTCCTCACTCTTAAAAAGCGCTGTTATCGAGGGGCTGGGGATGTCGCGGTATTCCACCTCCGCTTCGGCCAGCGCCGTTTCGCAATCGCAGCACCAGTAAACGGGTTTGGCTCCGCGATAGACATAATCCCGCTCGACCAGACCGGCAAAAGTTTCAAGGATACCGGCCTCGTAAGTTTTATTTATCGTCAGATAAGGTTTTCCCCAGTCGGCAAAGATGCCGAGCCTCATGAACTCTTTCATCTGTATTTTGACGAAATTTTTCGCGAATTCCGCGGCTTTCTTTCTGAATTCTGTCTGGGAAATATCGGATTTGCTTATGTTGAGCTCCTTGAAAAGCTGGTATTCTATCGGGAGCCCGTGACAATCCCAGCCCGGCACAAAGGGCGCGGCGAAACCGCTGATGTTCTTGTATTTCACGATTATGTCTTTCAGTATCTTGTTGAGGGCGTGCCCTATGTGTATGTGCCCGTTGGCATAGGGCGGGCCGTCGTGCAGCACAAAAACTTTTTTACCGGCGTTGTTAAGGAGTATCTGTTCGTAGATATCCGCCTTCTTCCATTTCTGCTGTATAAGAGGTTCTTTTTCCCGCAGATTGGCTTTCATCGAGAAAGCCGTTTTGGGAAGCAGCACTTTGTATTTGCCCATTTCAGGAATAAAATTTCCTCATAGTTTTCAGTGAGGGTTTTTGTATCACGCCCTTCTCGGTGATGATGGCCGTTATGAGAGATGCCGGCGTCACATCAAAAGACGGGTTCAGCGCTCTTATGCCCGGCGCGCTTATGGCTTTTCCGCCGATAAAAAGCATTTCCTTTTCATCGCGATATTCTATCGCTATGTCTTTTTCGCTTTTGGCGCTGAAATCAATCGTGGAATACGGCGCGGCGATATAAAACGGCACATTGTGATATTTTGCGGATATGGCGAGGTCATATGTTCCTATTTTGTTCGCGCTGTCGCCGTTTGAGGCGATACGGTCGGCGCCCACAATAACAGCGTCAACTCCGGAAGTCTTCATTATGTGCGCAGCCATGCCGTCGCTTATGAGCAGGCAGGGAATTTTCCATTGTTTGAGCTCCCATGCGGTGAGCCGCGCGCCCTGAAGGCGCGGCCGCGTTTCTTTGATATAGACGGTGTCAATATTTTTTCTCGCGGCGAAGATTACGCCAAGCGCCGTGCCGATCCCGTCGGTGGCAAGGGGCCCGGCGTTACAGTGCGTCATCACGCGGGAAGATTTCTTTATGAGTTTCGCTCCGTTTTCGGAGATGCGCGCGCAGAGTTTTTTGTTTTCTTTATCCAGTTCTTCCGCTTTTGCCAGCATGGCCTTGCAGCTTCTGTCTTTGACTTTCAGCATTTGATCCACTGCCCATTTTAGATTCACGGCGGTGGGCCTGGCGGCAATAAGCATTTTCGCGGATCGTTCCGGGTTTTTTCTTCCCAGCACCATTCCGTAGGCCGCGGCGATGCCTATGGCGGGAGCGCCGCGCACGATCATGTCCTTGATGGCTTTAGCGGCGCCGGATGCGCTTTTGATCCGGATGTAAGTTTTTTTTTCCGGTATTTTTCTCTGGTCCAGAAGGACCAATTCGCCCTTTGCGAATCTGAGAGGATCCGGTGTGACGATTTTTGTCATCGAATAAGGAAGATACGGATTAGCAGGAAAAGCGCTAAGGCAATGCCTATTGTGACTTTCTGAAGCAGCTCTTTGTCCTCTATGTTTATGGCGGATTTGGCAGAGGCGACTATGGTCATGGCTGTGTCGCGCACAATATCCCCGGCGGGTATCGCGGCTATGCTTTTTCCGGATTTGGCGAGATAATCTCTCAGAATTATATCCAGAATCAGAATAAGCGCGATTAAAACGAGCACGCTGTTAATCACATGGCCGATTACATTTAATAAAGACTGCATAATAAACCTCCAGGTTTGTTCATTTTTTGTTTCCGAGTGCCCGGGCGCGCTCATAGGCCGCGCGGCAGGAGGCGGAAACAGTTTCCTTCAACTTGTTTTCCTCATAAACTTGTATTGCCGCTTCGGTGGTGCCGCCCGGGCTTGTCACCTTTTTACGAAGCTCGAGCGCGCTTTCTCCGGTTTCGCTCAGATACGCGAGCGTTCCCTCAACAGTTTTGAGCGATAATAACGCGGCATCATCCGCGCTGAAGCCGAGCCCGGCGGCCGCGTTTTCAAGAGCTTCCACAAAATACGCCGCATAAGCGGGCCCGGATCCTGATATGGCCGTAACACGGTTGAGAGCGTCTTCATTTTTTACGGTGATGACGGCGCCGCTTGCGGAAAATATTTTTTCCGCCTCTGCCATGAGTTCATTTTTGAGAGGGCTGTTATTCAGATTCTCATTCGCGAAAAGGCCGCTGACTGATTTTGAGACTTTTATGCACATATTGGGCATTACCCTGAGAACCGGAATTTTTCCCAGCCTGTCCGTGAAATACGAGCAGCTCACGCCGGCCATTATCGTTATAAGCATCTGAAAGTCCGTGTTCTTCAGAAGTGGGATTATGCTTTCCGCCTCCCGGGGTTTGATCGCGGCGATAACGGCGCCGACGCTGTTGTCCCCGCGCCCGGCTTCTTCAGGGCTCATTGCCCGCACGCCGTAGGCCAGGGCGATGTCAGCTCTTTTTTTTGAGTCAATCTCGGCGACAAGGATGTTTTCGGGTGAGTAAAGGCCGTTTTTCAGGCATGAGGAAAGTATGGCTTCGCCCATGGACCCGCAGCCGATAAACAGGATTTTTTTAGCATTGGTTTTCATCAAGGGAAAGGTTAGCAAAAAACTGAAATCTTGACAAGAAAACGCTGTTAAAATACAATATGCGGAGATTTGATGTGATGAATATGGGGACGGTGCACTGTTCCCTTCTTAGGAGGCCAAATGCTTAGTATTCTTGGTGGTTTGATTTCGGTTGTTATTTCTGTGTTGTGGATACTCCCCAACAATTTCGGTTATGTCGGCGACGATGTGCTGGTGGTCATTAAAGGCAGCGTGGCACTCGGTCTTATCTTCGGCGGTCTTATCGCGGTCGCGGCGGGCATCAGCGCCATAAAAGAAAGCGCAGCTGAAAAGAAAGAGCAGGCCGAGGCCAAAAAAGAAGAGCCTTCCGCGTAGTTTTCGGCTAAAAGATTAACATAGCTGGCGTGCCTGTTAAGGCGGTGCGCGCCTTTTTTTGATAATCGTTCCGTACTCATACAATTAGAAAACAAAAAGAGAGGATAAAAGGCGCTTTTAACAGAGAGGAGCGCCTGCTGAACAAGTTGTTCCTTTCTCTCGGGCGCTCCGGATTGGCCGGTGATATCGGAGATGACGCCGCTGTTATCAGGCCCTCTGGCCGCATGGCTGTTTCGATTGACTCTTATTCGGACGGCGTGCATTTTAACAGGCTGGTTCCGGATGATTCCATAGGATACCGGACGGTGACAGGCGCCGTTTCGGACATAAGCGCCATGGGAAGCGCGGCGGAGAGCGTTCTTATCTCAATGGGTCTTCCGCGGAAGGTGAGTGAGGAGAAATTCTTCGCCTTATACGGCGGCATCAAAAAGGCCTGTAAAAAATGGTCCCTCAAAGTGGAAGGGGGAGACCTCGTCGCCAGCAGGAATCTTTATATATCGGTTTGCGCCATGGGCCCGGCCGGACGGGCTCTCCGGCGATCCGGCGCGAAAAAAGGTGACATTCTCTTTATCACATCTTATCCCGGCCTTTCCGCCGCGGGGCTGGAGCTTTTGAAAGCCGGTGGGAGCGTAAAGGATTTTCTGGTCAAAAAATTCTTATATCCGGATATTTTTTCGGGAGACGGCAAAAAATTATTTCCTTTTGTCTCCTCGCTCATGGATTCCAGCGACGGGCTTCTGGATTCCTGCCGGAGCATGGCCTTTCAGAGCGGTGTGGCGTTGAATATTGACAGCGCTCTCGTGCCGCTGAAAAAAGAGCTTGTGGCTTTCTGCGGCGGCAGAGAGAAAGCCCTGCGTATGGCGCTTGAGGGCGGCGAGGATTATTATCTTGTGGGCACGAGCCCGAGGGAAAAGTTTGCTAAAATAAAAGTGCCGGTTTTCACTCTGGGAACGGCGCTTGAGGGTGAGGGAGTTTTTCTTGATGGAAATAGAACGGATTATAAAGGATTCAGGCATTTCTCTTAATGAGATAGCCGTGTTTGAGAGCGCCTCTCCCGAAGAAACAAGGGCAATGGCTTCAGGTTTCGCCGAGCGTCTGCAGCTTGGCGATATTGTCCTGCTCACCGGCGAACTGGGCACCGGCAAGACCGAATTCGCAAGAGGGATTGTTTCCCGTTTCGGTTCCGAGTCCGATGTCAGCAGTCCGAGTTACAAGCTCATCAACAGATACAAGGGCGCCCCGCCGGTCTATCACATGGATTTTTACAGAATCAAACAAAGCGGCGAGATTTTTGACATTGGCGTTGAGGAAATCTTTGCTGAAAAAGCTGTTTTTATAGTGGAATGGCCTGAAATCGGCATTGAATTCTTCAGGGATTTTTATCTTGTCAGAATAAACGCGTCTTCCGGCGACGACAGAGAGATCAGGATATTTGAGAGCGTTCCCGGGGGAAGTGACGAATGAGCGAATTATATGTCAGCACCTCCATGGGCGAATATGCCCTGGCCGCCGTGATGGGAAGCCGGAGAAGTTTTCACCACACGGCTTTAGGCATGCGCGATCTGGACGGATTTTTTGAGTGTTTTGAAAAAGTGAAAGAGGATTTCCCGGTGCAGACATTGAGGAAAATATTCGTCGATATAGGACCGGGCTCCTTTACCGGCGTCAGGGTTGGAGTTACATTCGCGCGCGTGCTGGCTCAGCAGCTCAGGATTCCGCTGGCGGCCATGAGGTCGCTTGATATCATTTCGGCCGGCTCTGCGGCCCGGGATAAAAGGGTGTGCGCCATGCTGGATACGGGTAACGGCTTTGTCTACGGCGCGGTTTATCCCCCCGGAGCCGCAGACGGCAAACCGGATATTTACGCCGTGGAAATGGAAGAATGGCTTGATTACGCGCTCTCAACCGGCGGCAAAATTTGTTTATGCGGCAGGCTGTCGCCGCGTGATGAGGCGATACTGAAAAAGAAGAACTTGAAATTTTTAAAACTCAAAGCGCCGGACATACTGGAAAATATGATTCTGCTGTCCGCTTCGGCGGATAATCATGCGTCAGCGTCAAACATCGCCGCGTCGCCGCCGCCCTCGGAAATAGTGCCGCTCTATATAAGCCGGAAAGAGGCGCTCGCGAAATGGCAGGAAAAATTGGAGGATGAAATGGTCAAAATATCCCAGCTTGTGGCAAAAAAAGAAGGGGTCAGGGACGATATCAAAAACCTTGAAAAGTTAAGAAGGGAGAAGGAAGCTGAGATAGAAGACATCGCGCAGTTGTCGGAAAAAGCTCTGGCTATACGCAGAGAATTGGCGTCGTCCATGGATGAGCTATCCATACTCAACGCGAAGAGAACGGCATATAACGAATCCATCGCGGCGAAAGAGAAAAAAATAGAAGAATACGATAAAAAATTGGATGACCTGAAAAACAGCCTGCGGGATTGTGAAAGGGAACTGTCGTCACGGCAGGCGAAATATGAGAAGATTAAAAAACTTCCTCCCGAGATACCGAGGGAGGTGGAGCTCTATATTCAGCAGCGTGACGAGCTCAAGCAGGAAGTGGAGAATCTGCAGAAAGAGAAAAATAATTACAGCCGCCAGATAGAGGAACTGGCCACTTCCCGCTTTGAAGAGGTGTTTGAGAGGATAAAGAAAGAAGAAGAGATGCTGGAAGAGCTTTCCGGCAAGCGCCGAAGCAAAGAGGAAGAAATCAGAGCCCTGGAAGAAGAAATAAAAGAAATGAGGCGGAAACATATTGCCGCGGAAGAGCAGAGGGATAAAGAAGCGGCCGAAGCATCGGTGCGTCCTGCCGCTCCGGAGGAGCCGGCTGAGATTGTGTCTGAAAGCGAAATTCCGTCCGAATCCATTCCGGAGACAGAATCAGAGCCCGAGCCGGAGCCGGCTCCCGAAGACGGCGCGCCCGAGGGCCTTGTATCAGCAGCTGAAATCCAGCCGCTTGCCCCGGAGGAAGCGCCAAAGGGGAATGAAGAGATTGAAGCGGAGACTGAGGACAAGGAAGAAGAATCTGCCCCTGCCGCGGGTGACAGCGCCGCTAATGAAGCGTCAGGAGAGGATGAGTTCAGGGAGGTGCATAAGAAGCTGCCGGCGGAGCCTCTGAAAAAAATGAATGTTGAGAACCTTGAATATATGGTCAGGCCCTTCGGCATAAAAGACCTGCCCGAAGTCATGTCTATAGAGGAAGCTTCTTTTGAAAGGCCATGGCGCCGTCAGATGTTCAAGGAGGAGCTGTCCATACCCGTCTCAAAACTTTATACGATTTCCGGCCGCTGGGAGCGCCGTGACAAGATGGCCCTTATGGCATACGCGGTGTTCTGGATAGTGTCGGAGAAAGCGCACATAATAAATTTTGCCGTAGCGCCGGGCCAGCGGCGTAAAGGCATAGGAAGTTGTCTGCTTTACGAAATCTTAAAAAAAGCGGCGCTTCAGGGATGCAAGTCGGCCTATCTGGAAGTGCGCGTCTCGTCGCAGGCCGCGCACGGGATGCTTGAGAAAGCCGGTTTTGTCAAAACGGCAGAACGGAAGGATTATTTCGGTTATCCGAAAGAGGACGCTTTTATTTACGAGCGAAAACTGCAATAATTGAGAAATTTGGAGGTTAAAATGAAAAAATTGAAACTCGGGATACCTAAAGGTTCTCTGGAAAATTCAACGATAGAGCTCTTTGCCAAAGCCGGATTCAATATTTCCGCTAAAACCAGATCATACAGCCCCGCCTGCGATGACGATGAGATAGAGGTGCTGCTGATCCGGCCGCAGGAAATGGCAAAGTATATTACTGACGGCATAGTGGATTGCGGCCTCGCGGGCTACGACTGGATAGTGGAGTCGGGGCTCAAGGTCAAAGAGCTCTGTGAACTCAATTACTCCAAAAGTTCATTCGGCCCGGCGAAATGGGTCATAGCTGTCCGGAATGATTCAAAAATCAAGAAAGTGTCGCAGCTTGCCGGAAAACGGATTTCCACCGAGCTCATGAGCGTTCTTAAGAAATGGCTTGCCGGAAAAGGCGTGAAGGCGAAGATAGATTTTTCATGGGGCGCCACCGAGACAAAGGCGGGAACGCTGGCCGACGCCATATGTGAGCTCACTGAAACGGGCGAGTCCATCCGGAGAAACAACCTGCGTATCATAGACGAGGTTATGGTATCCACCACGAGATTCATCTCGTCGCCCGCCGCGTGCAGTGATACCTGGAAAAAATCCAAGATGGAAGATATAGCCATGCTTCTTAAAGGCGCCCTGAAGGCGGAAGGGCTGGTGGGCCTGAAAATGAATGTAGCCGCAGATCGTGTGAGTAAAATAGAGCAGATACTCAAGAAATACAGCAACCCCACAATATCATCTCTGGCTTTCGGAGGCATGGCCATGGAGGTTGTTTTAATGGAAATGACCGCCAGAAACATCATCCCGCTTCTCAAAAAAGCCGGCGCCGCGGATATCATAGAATACCCTCTGACAAAAGTTATACGATGAATGAAATCAGAGTGCGTTTTGCCCCGTCCCCGACGGGCTATTTTCACATAGGCAGCGCCCGCACGGCGCTGTATAACTGGCTATATGCCCGCGGCCGTGGCGGTCAATTTATTCTCAGGATAGAAGACACTGACGAGGCGCGATCCACAGTGCCGGCGGTCAGGTCAATAATCAACGGGCTGAAGTTCATGGGTATCAAATGGGATGAGGGACCGCTAATTATAAAAAATGAAAGGGGTGAAGACGAGATGACATCGGTCGGTTCATACGGCCCGTATTTTCAGGCGCAGAGAAGGAATTTTTATACTCAGGCCGCGGACAGTCTCCTGGACTCTAAAAGGGCGTACCGCTGTTTCTGTTCCCAGGAAGAATTAGCCGCGGAGAGGCAGGCGCAGCTGCGGTCAAAAACAAGGGTGGGATATTCAGGCAAATGCAGGGATCTCAGCCACGCTCAGATCAGCAGTCTGCTGGCCGCGGGCCGGGAGCCCGTGATAAGGTTCCGGGTGGACGAAGGCCGCACTGTGATTTTTCAGGACGGTATAAGAGGCGATATCAGCGTGCAGTCGGATGAGATAGCTGATTTTGTTATTATGCGTGCCGGCGGGTTACCGATATATAATTTTGCCTGTGTTGTTGACGACCATCTGATGAAGATAAGCGATGTCATAAGGGGGGAAGATCATATTTCAAACACGCCCAAACAGATTATGTTATATCAGGCTCTCGGCTGGGATGCGCCCCGGTTCGCTCATCTGACGATGATACTTGATGTTGACGGCTCAAGGCTCTCTAAAAGGACCGGCGCCCGGTCGCTGCTGGAATACGCGTCCGACGGTTTTATCAGGGAGGCGGTTGTGAATTATCTCGCGCTTCTGGGCTGGGCCACAAAGGACAGCCGGAATATTTTTTCACCGGATGAGCTTGAAAGGGAGTTTTCTCTCTCAAGATGCGGGCAGTCCGCCGCGGTGTTTGATAATGATAAACTTCTGTGGCTCAACGCGCAGCACATAAAAAATCTTTCGGGCGATGATATCAGGCGGCGCGCGGCTGAGCTTCTTAAAGAGGCGGGAATGGACAAATATCCCTCTGAGAGGCTCGTGGAAGCGATTGAAATGGAAAAAGAAAAGCTCAAGAAACTCAGCGAGATACCTGACAAGATCGGGTTTCTTTTTGAGAGTGATTTTGAAGATGACGCTGATGTGAAGATTAGCGCCGGCGAAAGCGCGGCTCTGGTAGAGCGTCTCGCCAAAGCTCTGGAGCGGGCTGAGCCTTTCAGCGCGGAAAAGATAGAAGAAGAGGTCAGAGCCTTTGCCAAGGCGGAAAACATCAAGACAAAAGAGATTTTTCATCCATTGAGATGGGCGCTTTCCGGAAGGTCAAAGGGGCCTTCTCTCTTTCATATGTGCGCTTTTCTCGGTAAAGAAGAATCGCTTAAAAGAATAAGCAAATATGCGCGCCGCTACGGCGGCGCCGGAGGTGAATAATGGATTCAGAATTTTTTGCGTTGGTTCTAATGTTTCAGCAGTCCGCAATGCTGCATCTGGGGAAAATGTCCAATCCTTCCACGGGTAAAACGGAAAGGAACCTGGTGCAGGCCAAAATGTCAGTGGATATACTGGAAATGCTCAGCAAGAAAACAAAGGGGAATCTGGACAAAGATGAGGAAAAATTTCTCGCCAATGTTCTTGCCGACGCTCAGCTCAATTACGCGTCGGAAGCCTCAAAGCCCGAAGCCCCGCCCAAGACGGATGAAACACCGGCGGGCAAGGCGGGAGACGATAGCAAGGGTACAGAGCCGCCAAAGTAAAAACGGATAATTGTTAAATTTTTTCTAAGGCAAACACCTGATTCATACCGAAGATAAAAGTGTTGAATCCGTATATGCGGAAAAGTCCCGCGGCCAGTTTTTCAACCTTTCCATAGTCGAAATATGATTCGTGTTCGCTGTCTATATCTTTCGCGTATAATCTGATTAGCTTTTCCGCTGATTTCCGGGGCGTTGTGAATATGAATTTTCCGCCGGGTTTTAGCGCTCTGTGTATCTCTCTTATTATCTCATCCGGGTTTTTCACATGTTCGATAACGGCCAGCATTGTAATATAATCAAAATAATTATCAGGAAAATCCAGTTTGTCCGTGATTTCCTCTCCCATAAGTTTATCTATGCCGTATTTTTCACGGCAGTTTATTTTTTGCAGAAAATACGCGTCGCCGCAGCCTATGTCAAGCAAACGTTCTGACGGAATGATGTATTTTGTTACATTAGAATATCTCATGAAACGGGTCATTGGCAGAATAATCCTGCCCAGAATGCCGCGCCCCCCTATGTAACTCATATCGTCGGGCGGGGAACCGTATATTTGACCGTTGATGATTTTAATCATTTCGCGGTATCCATCAGCGGATTTTGCGGTGTGATATGGTTTTCTTCCGTGATTTTGTAAAGATATGAGTAATCCGACTGATATTCAAGCTCTATATAGCGATCCCAAAAATTTTGGAAAATCCGCTTTCCTTTTTTGGACCAGTAGAACATTTTATAGGGCTTTAGTCTTCTCCGTTCAGATAGAGAGAAGAAAAGATGAGATATCTCATTTTCTTTCAATGCGGCACAGAAATCCTCCACGGTGTCGCTGTTATTTGCCCATTCGACTATAGGGTTTTTTCCCAGGACCGCGGTGCCCCATATATAGTCCCTTTCCGCATAGAAGGGCCTTGTCTCAGACACAAAAAGTATCACGGCGTCTTCCGGCAGCGTTGTGTTGATATAGCGGAAAATTTCACCCGCGTATATAGGATGAGCCATGCGTGGCCGCCGGATATAAGTGTATTTATCTTCCTGCCCCATCACGAAATTCAAGGCTCCGTGCCCCTTGACCACCATCACAAATGCAAGATAAACATTGAATGTCATGAGTAAGAGCAGGAAAGTTTTCGCGAAATTTTTAAGGTCGCCTTTGCTGTCGTCAACAATGGCAAAATATGTTCCCAGAAGGACAGAAACAGAAGTCAGTCCGGGAAGGAATCTCCTCAAATAAGCCCCCCCCACGGTTACCCATAGAAAAGTGTAGGGGATGAGATAAAGAAGAAGGAATTGCGAGCGCTTGTTCAAGGGCGCTTTCAAAACAATCAGTATGGCCAGGATAAGATAAACAGCTCCGGGGAAAGAACCCTGATATTTTCCCATGGTGACATCCCATAATGCTGTTGCTATCTTTTTAGGTTGTGTCACATGGCCCTGATCTGTGGTAAAAGTGTCAAATCCCTCCTTCAGGTCACCCCGAAAATCCGAAATTTTCCCCGCGAATTGAGGGAAAAGAGGATTTCCGGTGAGGATGAATGTCCTGATATACCAGGGACCCGATGTTAACAGCGCGAAAGCCAGAAATATAGCGTAGTTTTTTAATATCCTTTCCGGCCTCATTTTTATTTTCAGCAAATGCCATATCCAGAAAGCCAGCGTAACAGACAGCATAGCCATTGTCGCAGGATGTTTGCTTCCGAGAGAAAGTCCCATGGCTACTCCCGAAAGAGCCAGAAGAAGGCGGTTTTGGTTTTTAAGATATTTGATCAGCGTGAATACCATCAGGATTTCCCAAAAACCCTGTCCTATTTCGTTCCCTGTTTGCCAAGTCTGCATCATCAGGAGGGGTGTCGTATAATAGATCATGGCCGAAAAAAGGGATAAGCCCCGTTTTTTTGTCAGTAAAAAAGCTGTTTCATAAATCACTCCGCCGGTGGCGATGGCGAAAAACCAGTTTATCATCTTCGCGCCGGAAGAATTTGAGAAAGACATCACCGCCGCGAAAAGCGTTTCCATATTCAGGGGATAATAGGATTGACTGATAAAGGGGATAACGGAGATCTTATGATTTTGCAGCCACCATTCCGGTATGGCAAGGTGGTAAACAAGGGAATCGTAATAAGTTTCGGGGGTCAACGCTCCTATCAGATTCACGACTGCGGCGGATACAAAGATCAGCAAAAGTGTTTTTTCAAAAAGAGAAAATTTCCCATTAGTGGCGCCGCTGAAATGTATTTCATTTTTTGACCGAAAACACAGGAACAGTCCGGTCAGAATGATGCCGTAAATCACGCCCGGATAAAATAGCCCCGTATAACCGACGGAAAGCAGCGCGAGAATGAGAGCTCCCTGGCCGAATCCGAAGTGATATAAGAACATATTAGGCTCCTTAAAATTTTTGAGGAATTTTTGAAATAAAAATTTACCGAAACCATATCCGGCTGTTATCACACCGGTCGCTGCTGCGATGGTTAGAAAATGGCGTAAAAAAGCGGAAAAAATTCCCGGCACGGGGGCTCCGGAAATTTTATCGCTGAAGGTCAGCAGCCGTGAAAAATTTGAGATTATGACGATACGCCACGGAAGAAACTTCACAGTAACTATGATCCCCCATAAGGTGAATACCGCTGCCTGCCACCAACCGAAATCTTTCTTTTCCCGACGTTTTCCCATAGGGCAATTTACTTTTTCAGCTTAAAGAGGTTCGATAGGGATGTCTCATTGTGTATGCAGTTAATCGCCTGAGCGAAAAGTTTTCCCACCGAAAGGCACTCTATTTTTTTTGACGGCGTTTTAATGGGAATGGAGTTGGTGACAATGATTTTTTCAAGTGGCGCTT
>Ga0210017_1001282_pt1 | contig 21867 bp, 21 predicted proteins | sample CryGeyCG2014_020_FD_183966 | JGI IMG/M metagenome (GOLD analysis project Ga0210017, IMG submission 183966) | Groundwater microbial communities from aquifer - Crystal Geyser CG08_land_8/20/14_0.20 (SPAdes) (version 2) | ecosystem: Environmental > Aquatic > Deep subsurface > Groundwater | place... | reverse complement strand
AGCATGGAAAGGGAGATAGACAAGCCGGACAGAGATGAAATCAGCGTAATAATCTATCTGAGCAATTGCAAAATCAAAGGCAAAATGTTTGTCCCGCCCGGCGGCAGGGTGTCGGATTTTGTCAATTCTCCCGTGAGGCAGTTTATTCCCGTCACCGACGCGGAGATAGATTCTATCAGCGGAGCGAAATGGTCTTACCGCGTCAAGTTCCTCAATCTCAACAAGAACGAAATTGTCACCATATTTCCCGCGGCGGCCTTCATAGAGGCCAAAAAAGCAGAAGACATCAGGCCTGATGTGAACGAAGACGCCACTGCGGGTTGAAAATATTTTGAGAGCGCTGGCATTGTGAAAATATAATCGGAGGCTAAAATGGCAAAAGATGAAAAACAGAAAAGTCTGGATGTGGCTCTTGCTGAAATTGAAAAGAAATTCGGCAAAGGTGCCATCATGAGGCTGGGCGATGAAAAATTTTTCGGCAAGGTGTCGGCCATTCCCACAAGGGCAATGTCGCTGGATATTGCTCTCGGGATAGGAGGCATTCCCCGAGGCCGCATAACAGAGATATACGGTCCTGAAGGCGGCGGAAAGACCACGCTCGCTCTTCAAATAATAGCCAATGTCCAGGAAGCCGGCGGCACGGCGGCTTTTGTTGACGCCGAACACGCCATGGATCCCGATTACGCTGAAAAAATAGGAGTCAAAACAAAAGAACTCCTTATCTCACAGCCGGATTCCGGCGAGCAGGCCCTGCAGATTATAGACACGCTTATCAGGAGCGGTTCAATTGATATTATCGTGCTGGATTCGGTGGCGGCCCTTGTCCCCAAGGCCGAGCTTGAGGGCGATATCGGCGCCCCGACGGTGGGTCTTCAGGCGCGCCTCATGTCGCAGAGTCTGAGGCGTCTGGCCTCGGCCATATCCAAATCCAGGACAGCGGCTGTTTTCATAAATCAGATAAGAGAGAAGATAGGCATGACATTCGGCTTTGGCGGCACGACCACGACGCCGGGCGGTCGGGCGCTCAAGTTTTATTCGTCTGTGCGCCTTGACATAAGAAGGATCGGGTCTATCAAAAAAGGAGAAGACATAATTGGCGCGAGGGTCAAGGTGAAGGTGGCAAAGAACAAGGTGGCGCCGCCTTATAAAGTCTGCGAATTTGATATATATTTCGGCAAAGGCATCGTGCCCGAATCGTCACTGCTGGATGTGGGAACGGGTCTGGGCCTGATTAAAAAAACAGGCAACACATTCTTCTACGGTGATGTCAAACTGGGCATAGGCCGCGAAAATTGCGTGGAAATGCTCCAGGCCGACAACAAGGTGTCCTCGGCGCTTGAAAAAGAAATCCTGAAGATAGCCTTCCCCGAAAAGAAAAAAGACGAAAAGAAAAAAGCGGGCAAAGAGTAGTTTTTCCGCGAAGATATGGATAACGCCGCGGAGCTTTTTGCCGAATACGGCGATTACTGCGCTTCGGAGCGGGGGCTGTCAAAGCTGACCATACAGGCATACACGAGAGATATCAGAGAATTTTTTCAGACGCTGGATATCCCCGCCGCCGATATAGGCGAAAAACATATCACGGCTTTTTTAAGAAAAAAAAGAAGCGCTGTTTCAGCCCGCACCCTGGCCAGGAAGATCTGCGCCCTCAGGAGTTTCTGGAAATTCCTGGTGGAAGACGGCCTGGCCCAGCGCAACCCCGCTTCCGCTCTGCGGAGCCCGCGTCTTGAAAGTTATCTGCCGGATGTCCTGAGCATTGATGAGGTGGAGCAGGTTATCAACCGGGCGGCGCGGGGCAGAAAAACATCTTTGCGGAATGTCGCGATGGTGGAAGTGCTCTATGGTTCAGGTCTGAGGATCAGCGAACTCATCTCGTTAAGGGTGAAAGATGTCAATCCTGAGGTGGGTTTTCTCAAATGCCTGGGGAAAAGAGGCAAAGAAAGAATCGTCCCTATGGGCGATAAGGCTTCTTCCGCTGTGAAAGCTTTTTTGCTTGCCGCGCCGGCCGGAGAAGGGGATTATCTGTTTCGCAACCCCTCCGGCGCCCCGTTCAGCCGGATGGGCGTGTGGAAGATAATCAAAAAACTCTGCGCCGCCTCCGGCATTACAAGGCGTATCACACCGCACACTTTCAGGCACAGTTTCGCGACGCATCTTCTCCAGAACGGCGCGGATCTTCGCGTCATACAGGAATTGCTCGGCCACGCGCAGATAAGCACGACTCAAATATACACTCACATTTCCACAAAGCGGCTCCGCCGGATACACCGCCAGTTCCATCCCCGCGGATAAAGAAGAGAGCTTTTGTTGTCTTTTATTTTAGTGTCAAATATGATAAAAACAAAGATGTGGAAGGCAGCAGGGAGGCTTTGTGAGATTTCTTAGGGTTTTTGTGATAGCGCTTTCTCTTTTATCGTGCAGGGGCGAGGACACTATTGCCGAGCTCAATACCGAGAAAGGGATCATTGCCGTAAAGATGTATCACGAATACGCGCCGGAGACAGCGCGCAATTTTCTGACTCTCTCAAAAAAGGGCTTTTATGACGGCTTAACTTTTCACAGAGTGGTGAAGAATGTGATAGTGCAGGGCGGAGACCCCCGGGGTAACGGCTCCGGCGGCCCGGGCTACACGCTCCCGCCGGAAATACATCCTGAATTGAAACATGTGCCGGGCACGGTTGCCATGGCGCGCATGGATGACAGCGTCAATCCGGACAGGAGGTCAAACGGCAGTCAGTTTTATATATGCCTTTCTTCCGCGCCCCGTCTTGACGGTGAATACACGATTTTCGGCTATGTGACCGAGGGTTTGGATGTGGCCGGGCGGATATCCCCCGGCGATAAGATTATGAGTGTGCGGTTAAAGTAATATGGATTATTTTGAATACAGCGGCGGCGAATTGTTCGCCGAGCGGATACCCTTGAGCGCTCTTGCGGAAAAATACGGGACACCCCTGTATGTTTATTCCAAAAAAACTCTTTTGCGTCATATTAGCGAGGTGAAGAGAGCTTTCCGGTCTTCGGGGGCGCTTATATGTTTCGCATACAAGGCCAACAACAACAGCGCGCTTCTGGCTCTGATGAATAAAGAGGGGATAGGCGCGGACTGCGTCTCCCTCGGCGAACTGCTTCTCGCGCGCAAACTGGCTGTGCCGGCGGACAAAATCGTTTTCAACGGGAACGGCAAGACGGATGAAGAGATAAAACTCGCGCTCAAAATGAACATCAGGATGCTCAACGCCGACAGCGTCGAGGATATTTTGAACATATCCCGGATAGCGGCAAGTCTGAAAACAAGAGCCCGCGTGAGTTTTCGCGTGAACCCGGAAATATCTGTGCCGACCCATCCGCACATCGCCACGGGCCTGAAAGAATCCAAATTCGGTCTGGCCTATGATGACGCTCTCAAAGCGTATAAGCTTGCGGTCTCGCTTGAGAGCGTTGATGTTTGCGGAATGCACATGCACATAGGTTCGCAGATTCCCGTAACGGCGCCTTTCGCGGAGGCGCTTCAGAAACTCGCTGTTTTTTCAAAAAAACTCGCCAAGTCCGGGATTGAGCTGAAATACATAAATGCCGGCGGGGGGCTAGGCGTTAAATATCAGAGCGAGATACCGGAGACGCTTGATAAATACGCCGCCGTAATTAAAAAATACGCCGCAAAAATCGCGCCTAAAATTATCATAGAGCCGGGCCGTGTGCTGGTCGCCAACACGGGTCTTCTGCTGATGAGGGTGATATCAAACAAGAAATCAGGCCGCAAAAATTTCATAGTCGCCGACGGCGGTATGAACGATATAATGCGTCCCAGCATCTATGGAGCTTATCACGAGATTTTGCCGGTGAATATTTTTCCCGAACGGGAAAAGAGTGTTTATGATATTGTCGGGCCTATCTGCGAGTCGGGTGATGTGCTGGCAAAAAAGCGCAGGATGCGGAATGTTTACGCGGGAGAACTCCTCGCGCTCAGGAGCGCCGGGGCTTACGGTTATTCCATGAGTTCAAATTATAATCTGCGCGCCCGGCCGGCTGAAGTAATGGTCGACGGGGATAAAGCCGTTTTGATAAGAGCGCGCGAAGACATACGCAAGCTTATATGAGGGCCGCAGTTGCAGATAATAATTTCAGTGAGTATCTGAAAAAATATATGTTTTCAGATGCGCCTGCCGAGTTGTTTCCTCTCGCACCCAGAAGAACGAAATTAGAGTATTTTGATTATGGGGGCGATAAAATAATAAAGTACATAAACGAGTTTTGGACTGCCAAGCAAAGGCGGGCAAATTCAATACATGAAATATCGTACAGGGCCTGTTTTAAGGCTCAGTTGCCTGCATTTTTTATAAAACTTCTCACAAAGGAGGGTGATGTTGTTTATGACCCATTTGCCGGGCGAGGCACGGCAGTAATTGAGGCGGCTCTTCTGAACAGAAATATTATTGCGAATGACATAAACCCCTTAAGCGCGCTTATATCTCACCCTCGCCTGTTTATCCCCGAGCTGATTGAAATAAGGGAAAGATTGTATTCTATTGATTTCGATTACAGCGCAAAAGCTGATATGGATTTGTCAATGTTCTATCATAATAAAACCGAAGCAGAAATAATTTCATTAAGGGAGTATTTGATAAATCGTGAACACACAGGCGAGACTGATGATATAGATTCCTGGATACGTATGATTGCAACCAATCGTTTAACCGGACACTCTAAAGGTTTTTTTTCGGTTTATACGCTCCCGCCGAATCAAGCTGTTTTGCCCGAACGGCAAAAAAAAATAAACAAAGAACGGAACCAAATGCCGGGATACAGAGATATACGAAAAATTATACTATCCAAGTCAAAATCCTTGTTAAGAAATGTGGATCGTGAGCTTGTAACTCGATTGAAAAAAATCGGCAGGGGGGCGTTGTTTCTCAGCAATGATGCGCGTAAGACAAAAAGAATACAAGATAATACGGTGGCTCTTACGGTTACTTCGCCGCCTTTTTTAGATGTTGTGCAATACGGTGAAGATAATTGGCTTCGGTGCTGGTTTAATGATATTGATATAAAGAATGTTGAGAAAAAAATAACCATGGCTAAGAAAATTGAAGATTGGCAACAAGTTATGGCTGGTGTGTTTAAGGAACTATTTAGGGTTACAAAATTGAATGGCTGGGTAGCGTTTGAAGTGGGTGAAATCAGAGGAGGTAAAATAAAACTTGAAGAATATGTGGTCCCGCTGGGATTAAACGCGGGGTTCTCTTGTAAAGGGATAATGATTAACTCGCAATTGTTTTCTAAAACTTCCAATTGCTGGGGAGTGAAAAATAATAAAAATGGCACAAATACAAATCGAATTATTATTTTTCAAAAGGAGAGCCTGTAATGAAACAAAAAAACACACAAGTCTTAGAAAACGTAATCAAGCAGATGCTGAACCCGATTAAAAATGTGCCGTTATATCTGGTCATTGAAAGCATGTGCGGATATAAAGTGTTGCGTTATGACAACTTTGAAAAACAGGAATTAATTAAAGTGATAGAGATGTCGGCAAAAAAAATCAATGAAAGCGGCATCAAATCCAATCGTCCAAACGAAGTGGGTAATTATGCAGAGCCTTATATCATTCGAGCGTTTAAAAATTATGGATATACCGCTTCTATTCCCCAAACTTCAAGTAAAAGAAAACGTTCTGCCGGTTATCCGGATATATTTGTTAATATTCAAGGCAGGGCATTTTATATTGAGTGTAAGACTTACAACATAGATAATATTGCCACAACTCAGCGGAGTTTTTATTTATCTCCAAGCAAAGATTTTAAAATAACGAAAGATGCATATCATATAATTTTTGCATTTTCTATTGTTAGAAAGGCGCCGGATATTTATAAAACCAGCGGTATGAAAATTCTTGACGCAAGGGACCTTTTATGCGATGTTAAGTATGAGTTTAATTCGGATAACAAGCGCATGTATGGGAAGAAGAGGTTAAACATAATTTATCAAAAAAGTTTGATGGGTATTAAGGGGGAGGGAGTATGAAATTTAAAGGCGCGTGGACAGCGCTTGTGACGCCGTTCAGGGAAGATGAAAGCGTGGACTGGGAAGGCCTTGAGAAAAATGTGGAGTTCCAGATAAAAGAAGGGATATTGGGGCTTCTCCCCATGGGTACCACGGGGGAGTCTCCAACGGTGAGCCATGAAGAGCATGGCGCGATCAACAAAAAAGTTTTTGAGCGGGCCGCCGGCCGCTGCGGGATTCTCGCGGGCTGCGGTTCCAACTCCACGGAAGAGTCCATAAAATCCGTAAAATTCGCCGCGGAAGCCGGTATCAAAGCGGCCCTGATAATAGATTGCTATTATAACGGGCCCTCGTCTTTCGAGCTCCGAACGCGGCATTACGGCAGGCTCGCCGAGGCTTTTCCCGATATAGAGCTGGTCCCTTATATCATCCCCGGGAGAACGGGATGCGAGCTGTCCGCTTATGATCTGGCCCTTCTTGCCGGGAAGCATGCCAACATCAACGCTGTCAAAGAGGCAACCGGAGATCTGGAAAGAATGGCGATAGAGAGGAGTATTCTGCCGGAGGATTTCGCGATCCTGTCAGGTGATGACGGCATTACCTTTGAGATGATGGCTTCTCCGAAAATAAAAGCAAAGGGCGTCATATCGGTGCTGAGCAACATAGTGCCCGCGGCCATAAGCAGAATGTGCGAGGCCGCGTTGACCGGCAAATACGGCGAGGCGGGAGAAATAAATAAAAAACTGAAACCGCTTTTTGATGTTATCACGGTCAAAAGCACGCGCGTTGAGGAGTTCAAGGGGATACAGTGTAAGGTGACGGACAAGTTCCGCAACCCGGTGCCTGTCAAAACGCTTATGCGCGCTTTGAGCATGCCGGCCGGGAAATTCAGGGCTCCGCTGGGAGAGATGACTCCGGCGGGAGTGCTGACACTGCGTTCGGCGCTTAAGAGCGTGTGGCTGCTGAGCCCCGAAATTTTAAAGCCGGTACAGGAATTTTATGGCGCGGATATAGCGAAAGTCCTCTCGGATGATTCGCTGTGGGCTTCTCTTTGTTCGGTGGAGGCATAATGATAAAAGTCTGTATAGCCGGTTCGTCCGGAAAAATGGGAAAAGCAATCGCGGAAAGTGTTTTATCGTCTTCGGGGATAGAAATAGGGGCTCTTTTGGAAAGGGCAGATTCTTCCGACATAGGCAAAGTCATTCACGGCCACAGGGTGAGCGCGGATATAAAGCAGGCGGCCGCCTCATGCAACTGCCTTATTGATTTTACCGCTCCGGCAGCGACACTTGAACATCTGTCGGTTTTTGAGGGCGCCGCCGTCATAGGCACAACGGGTTTTACGGGCCCTCAAGCTGATCAAATCAGAAAATACGCAGGGAAATTCCCCGTGGTTTTTGCCCCGAACATGAGCAAGGGCGTCAATCTTTTCTTTTCTCTTGTGCGTCAGGCCTCGGAGAAACTGAAGGATTACGATATTGAAGTGGTTGAGGCGCATCACAATAAGAAAAAGGACTCACCGTCGGGCACGGCGCTGAAACTTGTTGAAGAGATAAAAAGTGTCCGGCAGCTTAGGGACGTTTACGGAAGGCAGGGAATGCTCGGCGAGCGAAAAAAGGATGAAATCGGCATTCATTCCGTCAGGGCCGGCGACATAGTGGGCGAGCACAGCGTGCTCTTTGCCGGCCCGGGCGAATGCTTTGAGCTGTCCCACAGGGCTTATTCAAGAAGCTGTTTCGCGGAAGGCGCGGTAGAGGCGGCGCTCTGGCTTGAAGGCAGAAAGCCGGGTATCTACGGCATGGGTGAGGTGCTGGGACTATGAAAAAAGCGTTTTTCCTGTGCGCCTCGTCGTTATTTCTTTCTTCCTGCGCGTCTTTGCGTTTACCCGTTAGCGCCTTGAGGCCGGGCGGGGAGAATGAACTCCGCGCCGCCATCGCCGCGGGCGGAGATGTCAACGCTGTCTATCAGGGAGGCATTTCTCCTCTGATGGAGGCCTCTTACAGGAATCTTCCTGAAATAGTGTCAATCTTAATAGACGCCGGAGCGCATATTGAAGCGCGGGATAAGGACGGTTTCACGGCTCTCATCTACGCCGCCGCCGGAGCTTCTTTTATGCCGGCTGAAATGCTCATACAAAAAGGCGCGAACAGGGAAGCGAAGGAGTATCTGACCGCTAAAACGGCGCTTTTTTTTGCGGCGGAAAACAATTCTCCCCGCCTGGTTAAACTCCTTTTTGGCGGAGAGGAGGCCGTGTTTGACGGGGGCGTAACGGCGCTGATGCACGCTTCGGCTCTTGGCGCCTCTGATGCCGTCTCCGAGCTCATCAAAAACGGAGCGGATTTAAGAAGAAGGGATGATTCCGGCAGGGACGCTCTTTTCCACGCCGTCAGGAACGATATGTTAAAAACATCCGAACTGCTGATAAGGTCCGGAGCCTCCGTTAAGGCGGAATATGATTCAGGCCTTTTGCATTTAGCGGCCGCAAGGAACAATATAGATATGGTCAGGCTCATTGTAGATGCCGGGGCGGACATGTCTGTCAAAGACAAGCACGATTTCAGCCCTTTCGGCGAAGCCGTGAGGGCCGGTTCTTTTGAGGCCGCTTCTTTTTTTCTTGCCGGGGGCGCCTCAGCCAATGAACGGCAGGATGATTTGACGCCCATGATGATCGCCGCGAAAAACAATGACCTGAAAATGGCCGTACTTCTGGCCGAGAATATGGCGGATGTCAATTCTGTTTCTTCAGACGGTACAACGGCTATTTTTCACGCGGCCATGAGAAATTACACAGCTATGGCGGAATTTCTCATAGGGATGCTCGCGGATGTTAACGCTGCGGATTCAAAAGGCTGGACGCCTCTTATGACAGCCGTAGCCGAGAACAGCCTGGATACAGCGCGCTTGCTGATCAAAAACGGGGCGGATGTAAATGCCCGCAACGGGGAAGCTCTCAATGCTCTGGAAATAGCCAAACACAAAAGAAACGATAAAATGGTATCCGCGCTCAAAGCCGCAGGCGCCCGGGAATACTGAATCCTTTCCTTTTTCGCTTGAATGCAGGCATTTAAAAAGATAAGAGACTCCCTTTCTTCAGGCCGGGCTTATTTCCTGGCAGGACTGCTGAAAGAGCATAATCTTATCCTGGCCGTGTTTGAAGATTCCCCCGAGGCCGAGACGGTCTATAACGATCTTCGGGCGATGGGAAATAAGGCGGCGTCGCTTTTAACAGAGAATGATTTATTGACAGCGCAAGCGCTTTCATCACTTCTCCACAGGAAAAAAAATATAATTGTCAGCGATGCTGTTTCTGTCTTGAGAGCTTTGCCTTCGCGGGATGAATTCGCTAAAAATTTCAGCATCATGAAGGGCGGGGAAATGTCGCCGCAGGATGCCGCGAAGAAACTTTGCGGCATGGGTTTTGAGAAAAGCGATTTTGTTTTTGAGAGAGGCAGATTTTCTCTGAGAGGCGCCGTGATGGATCTCTGGGATTTTGCCTCGCCGCATCCGTTCAGGGTGCGATTCGGCGTCAACGGAGCCGACAGCATTCATTTATTTGATCCCGCGACCCAGCTAAGCCTCCGGAGCGCGGACAAGGCGGAAATCGTAAGGAGTCCGAAAGGAAAAGAGAATATTTTTTCTTTTATCAAAGAACCCTGCGTTCTTGTCGCTGCGGACGGCATTTCTTTTGCAGGCGGCCCCGCGGCCGCTTATGTGTTTTCTCCCGACGGCATTGACACGGGTATCCGGCGTGCGCCTGTTTACAGCGCCAGGATGGATCTGCTTGTCAAAGACCTCAGGGAATTCGCGTCCGCTGGTTTCAGGATCAAAGTATTCTGCTCTGTGCGTGAAGCTAAGGAATACCTTGAAGAAGAGATCACTTTCAGAAACGCTGTTCCCGCCGAATACATATATGGTGATATATCGGGCGGATTCCTTTCAAGGCCGGATAAACTGATATGCCTTAAAAGCGCCGAGATATTGGGTTTCGGCGGCCGTATCGCCTCGGCTTCCCGCCCGAAGACTTTGCCGGAAAAATTCACTCCTGAGTCGGTTTATAAACCGGGCGATATAGTTGTGCACGAGGATTACGGCATAGGTAAATTCATAAAACTTGCCGAGTTTGAGATTAGAGGAAAGCCGGTAGATTATGTTTCCATCTCTTATGCTGACGGCATGGCTCACATACCGGTGGAGGAATTCGCCATGCTTCACCGCTGGAAAGCCCCGAGGGGAGTCAGACCTGTGCTATCGCGTCTCGGCGCTGATGACTTCAAAAACAAAAAATCAAAAGTGTTCAGGAATGTTTTCAGCATGGCGAAGGAGATTATGGGCACCGCCTCCCGCAGGAAAAAGGTCAGCGGTATTTCTTTTAAGCCGTCTTCCGCGGAAAAAGATTTCATACGGCGCTTCCCCTATGAGGAAACATCGGATCAGCGCCTGGCTTCACGCAGGATTCTCGCGGAAATGGAAAAACCCTTCCCCATGGAGCATCTTCTTTGCGGTGATGTGGGTTACGGGAAAACGGAAATTGCCATGAGGGCCGCTTTCAGATGCTGCTGGAGCGGATATCAGGCGCTGTGTGTTGTGCCCACGACCATACTCGCCCAGCAGCAGTATTATGTCTTTCGCGAACGCTTTAAAGGTTTTCCTGTGGAAGTAGAGATGCTGTCAAGATTCAGCGCCGACCGCAGGTCTGAGATACTTGAGCGCCTTGCCTCAGGAAGCACGGATATACTGATCGCCACGCATTCCGCTTTTTCAGAAGATGTTGTTTTCGCGAAACTCGGCCTTGCCGTGATAGATGAGGAGCACCGTTTCGGCGTCAGGCAGAAGGAGCTTCTGAAGAAAAGACACCCTTCCTCCGACATACTCATGATGTCGGCTACACCCATCCCGAGGACATTGTCTATGTCCTTTTCGGGCATATTGTCATTTTCAATCATAGAGAGTCCTCCGTCCGGGAGGATGAGGGTTGAAACTTTTACGGGCGCCTACAACGAGGATCTGCTCAAAGAAGCTGTCCGTCGTGAAATATCCCGGGGCGGACAAATTTTTTATGTGTATAACCGTATATCGGGCCTCGGCAAATTGTACGATGATTTTATAAAGATGTTTCCCGGCCTGCGTGTTGCCACAGCCCATGCCGGCATGTCTTCACAGAAACTTTCGGAGGTGATGAGGGCTTTTGCCAATGGGGAATACGATGTTCTCATCTCTACCGTGATAATACAGTCGGGCCTGGATATAAGCAATGTCAACACTCTTCTGATAAGAAAATCCCAGCTTTTAGGTCTTGCCCAGATGTATCAGCTTCGCGGCCGTGTCGGGCGGGGTGTCAAAAGAGCATACTGCTATTTTTTCTATGACAATGAAGTGAAGAAGAATTCCAAAAAGAGGCTTGAATTTTTGAGGGACTATGACGCTCTTTCCTCGGGCCTCAAAATAGCTATGAGCGATTTGGAACTTCGGGGAGCCGGGAATATTTTCGGGCCGCAGCAGCACGGCTACATTAAGGATGTGGGATCAGAGCTGTATTTTAAACTGCTTGAGAAGGCGGTCAGGCGCCTGAAAGGTGAAGCGGATGTCAGCGAATGCCGTGTTGTGTTTTCTTCGGGAGGAAGGTATATCCCGGAGGATTATGTCGTTTCGCAGGAAGAGCGTTTCAGGCTGCTCATGAGATTGTCAAGGATCAGCAGTCTTGAACAGCTTGAAAGATATGACGCCGAACTTATTGACCGCTTCGGAGACTACCCCGGAGAGGTCAGAGGGCTCATGGAATCAGCCAGGCTGAAGATATTGGCGACCATGGCCGGCGTCAGCGGCATAGAAGAAAGCGCGGGCGGCTTCAATGTCACCATTAACGGTGAAAGCGTTTTTTACGCATTGTCTCAATCGGACTTGATCAAAAAATTCCAAAAAGTTTCCGGGACAGCTAAATCGGGGGAGAGGCAAAAGTAATACCTACTAAAAGGGAGCGATAGAAATTACCACTTGACAACAAAAGACAATAGATGTAGAATCCCAGTAGGTGTTAATTATGCAAAAAGAAATAATGAATGTTTCCGAGCTGGCAGAGTATATAGGTGTCAGCGGCTCGAAGATCTACAAGCTGATCAGGGACAAAAAAATACCCGCCTCAAAAATAGGCAGGCAGTATAAATTTTCTAAACAGGTAATCGATTCATGGCTGAAAGAAAGCATTATTACATCATCGAACGGACCACTTTTTCAGCCTAGAAAAAATATCGTAAAAGGGGGTGAGAAAAATGGCGAAGAAAAAAGCAGCGAAGAAAAAAGTAGCGAAGAAGAAAGTAGCTAAGAAAAAAGTCGCGAAAAAGAAAGTCGCGAAAAAGAAAAAGAAGTAAGGAGGCTATCTAGTATGGCTCAGAAAATTGTTAAGCTTGGTTTGAAGAGAGAGAAAAACCATCTCTATTACATCGGCAAAGACGGAAACGTCTGGGCCGCTCCGATGGCGCGCGCGGGCAAAAAAGGCGGAAAAGCCAAAAAAGTCGCCAACGCCGGAGTGAAGAAAGAGAAAGGTTTTCTTTATTTTCTTGACAAGAACGGTAACCATCTCTATTACAGCGGCAAAGACGGAAACGTCTGGGCCGCTCCGATGGCGCGCGCGGGCAAAAAAGGCGGAAAAGCCAAAAAAGTCGCCAACGCCGGAGTGAGGAAAGAGAAGGGTTTTCTTTATTTTCTTGACAAGAACGGTGACGTAGCGAAAGCCACAATGTCCCGCGGCGGCAAGAAAAGAAAAAAAGCGGCAAAGAAAAAAGTCGCTAAAAAGAAAGTCGCAAAGAGAAAAGCGGCGAAGAAGAAAGTCGCAAAGAGAAAAGCGGCGAAGAAGAAAGTCGCGAAGAAAAAGAAAAAGAGATAGTTTTCTTTTGGCCGCGCCTTTCCCGATCATGTCGGGACAGGCGCGGTTTTTTTTATGCCCAGATGTGACTTCACCCCAACGGGATTTCGCCCCGGGATGTCACCGGATTTTATATGTGTCGGGAAATTTCCAGTTTATGGGACGCTCGGCCGAGCATTTCTTTCGCCCGTTTTTTTTGCGCCGGCGTGATTCCCGCCGGTATCTTGCCCGCGCGGGCTATCTGATCCATTATCCCGTAGGTTAATCCTATTTCCTGTTCGTCGCTCTGGCCCGGCCACAGGCCAGCGCTCGGGGCTTTGTCAATGATTGCTTTCGGAATATCAAGTTTGGCGGCCAGCTCCCTCACCTGTTTCTTCAGGAGTTCGGCCAGAGGCAGCACATCCGCGGCCCCGTCGCCGTATTTTGTGAAATATCCGAATTTCAGTTCTGTTTTGTTAGATGTGCCGGTGACAAGGTAGTTTTTGCTGTTTGCAAAATAATAGATTGCGCTCATCCTGAGCCGCGCCTTTAGATTGCCCCTGGCGGTTTTTGCGCTTTTAACGGGACAGGCTTTCAGGGCCGAAAGATATATTTTTGTCAGATCTATTACACGAAAGGGGATTTTGAATTTGCGCGCGAATTTCCTGGCGTCTTCAATATCTTCCCTGAGGGATTCGCATGGCAGAATCAGAGCCATGGTCTTCCCGCGTGAAGCCTTATGAGCCAGCACAGCCGCCACGGCGGAGTCTACCCCGCCGCTCAAGCCGAGCACAAAACCCGCGCAATGAGAGCTTTTGAGTTTTTTCCTCAGCCAACTTATGATTTTTTTTTCCATCGGCTTCAATTGTACATAAAAATTTGCTAAAATCAAAAAGGGCCGGATAGCGTTTGATGGCCCTAATTATGGAAAAAATACTGATTGTAGAAGACAACCCCGATGGCGCAGAGGTGCTGAAAGACATATTGTCTGCCGAGGGTTATATTTGCGATATCGCGCCTGATGGCGTGACCGCGGAGCTTAAGGCGCCGATGAATGACTACGGAGTGATACTTCTGGATATAATGCTGCCGGACAAAAGCGGTTTTGAGCTCCTGGAAAAATTTAAAAATGACTCATCCACCTCAATGACTCCCGTAATCATGCTCACTGCCCTCAATGACACTCAATCCCGGATCAAAGGCTATAATCTCGGATGCAACGATTTTATATCCAAGCCCTATAATCATTACGAGCTCATCGCCAGGGTTAAAAATCATCTCAGACTGAAAAACGCCCTCGCTGACCTGGAAGACACCAATAATGTGCTCTACACTCTCGCCGCGGCGATAGAGGCGAAGGATCTTTACACCCGCGGGCACTCCAACAGGGTGAGCAATTACTGTTATAATCTCGCAAAGAATCTCGGCTGGAGCGAGAATGACTGTATAGGGATAAAGCGCGCCGGGCTTCTGCACGACATAGGTAAGATAGGGGTGCCGGATTTTATACTGACAAAACCCGGCAGCCTGACGGCCGAGGAATATCAGATTATTAAAACCCATCCCGTGCTGAGCGCCGAGATATGTTTGTCGCTGACAAAGCTGAAGGACGCGATCCCTATTATCAAATACCATCACGAGCGTTACGACGGTAAGGGTTATCCCGCGGGGCTTGCTTCCTCCGCCATACCGCTCGGCGCCCGCATCATGGCGGTCTGCGATTCATGGGACGCCATGACCTCGGACAGGGCATACCGGAAAAAAATCAACAGGGATGATGTTATCAGGATTCTTAACGCGAACGCCGGCGCGCAGTGGGACCCCGAAATAGTTAAAGCTTTTATTGCTTTTCTGAAAAATAATCCCGAATGATTTTTTCCGCGGAGGGGTTGAGCTTTACGGCTTTTCTGAATTCCGATTCCGCTCTCGCCTTCTGTCCGCGCGCGTGGTATATGGAGCCCATTATCAGCCGCGCCTTGTAATCGTCGCTGATATCATAAATATATATTGACGAGCCGCATATTTTTACGGGTTTTATGGAAAGAAAATATCCGAAAGGCCTGCTGTAATGGCCTAAATATATACCCTGCAAATTTGTGGCGCTCAATGCGAAATATTCTTTTCCGGTGTTTTCAGCGCTGATCATTTCTCCGCCGCGCTCCACAGGCGTAGCCATAAGACATCCCTGATAGCGGATACCGTAATATTCGGGCGAACCGGAGCCGAAATACGAAAGTGTGAGAGGCGGTTTGCCTTCTTTTTCCCACCATTGGGCAAGCTGTTTTAAGCCCTGCCCCCAGTCTAGATTTGAATCGCCCAGATATTTGATGCCTTGTTTCGGCCCGCCCAGCGTGAAATTAAAATGAGAGATATAGTCAGGAAAGATCAGCAGATTTTCAAAAATGGCAAGGGCGGCTATAGCCGCGGGGGCCCGGCCTTTCAGGAGCTTTGCCGCGCGGGAAAAGAAAAGAAATCCGAAAGGCCATAAAAGAATGACATGCCGTATGCCGATGTTCAGGTTGCTGAGCATCATAAAAATCAGGAAAGCCGCGGAAGGCAGAATAAAAAACATCTCGTCCTTTTTTATTTTCAAGCTTTTGACGCTTAGTGCTGACAGAGCGGCAAGAACAATGCCAGCGAGAGTGCTTTTAAGAAGCATGGCCAGCGGGAAATAATAGAGCCAGCCTTTTACGGAATACATCCCGAGCAGATAGGCGCTGTGACCGCGCCGCGAATGGAAGAAACTGTAGGCTATGCCCTTGAGATAGGTCTCGGGGAGGAAGGATATTTTTGCGGCAAGATTCAGCGGCCCGCGTACAAAAAGCGGCAGTGACTTCAGTTCATCCGCATGGAAGAAAGCGCCGCAAACGGGTTCCGTGAATCCGTAGCAGAGGTTTATAATGAAAATGAGCAAAGGTATCTGAATCAAAAAATGCATGGCGAATTTCTTTTTGTCGCCAGTCCAGCAAAAGGCGCTCAGTTGGAAGATGGAAAAATAAAAAACGGCGCTGTGTTTGGATGAGAGCGACAGAGCCCATAGAGTTGAGGAGAGCAGATAATTTTTCAAATCCTGTTTCTTTGTGTAGCGCCACAAAAAGTATGCCGCCATAACGGCAAAAGCGGCGCTGCCGAAATCTGTTGTCACGAGTCCGGCGTGGGCGAGCAGATTGGGTGAGAGGGCGAGCATGAGGGCGCTGATATCGGCGGCTCTTCCGCCGTAGAGTTCCTTTGCCCAGCGGTGCAGGATAATTATGAGGGGTATTCCCACAAGAAGCAGAAGCAGACGGCCTGTGAATAAAAGCCGGTCCGTATCGCTTCCGTTTATGAAAAACACTTTATCGGCGAAGGCGAAATCTTTGCTCGGCGACCACTTGTTAACGCGTATTTCCTCGTCCGTCCTTATCAGGTGTTCCCGGGCGGGGAGTATCGCTTTCGCGAAATACCCGGACAGCCCGGCTATGTATCTTAAAAGGGGAGGGTGTTCTATGCCAAACCTGAAATTACTGAATTCGCGGTAGGCGATTCCATCGGCAAGATGCAGTGTTTCGTCGTAAACAGGAGATTTTTTCAGTGTGCTGGATATGGCGAGAATGATAAACAGCGTTACGGAGATCCACAGCGGAATGAAAGATTTTTGATTTTTCTTGCGGTCTTTCATGGTCTAAGAAAAAAGATAGAGCAGGGCGTTTCCGGCAATGATCACCGCGGCCGCCCCGAGACGCCGGATACGCTCTTTTTCTTTGAACAGCAGAAGCCCTCCCGCTACGGCTATCAGGACACCCGAGCGTTTGACAGCTATGAGATAGGACACCTTAGTCAGTTCCAACGCGGCCATGTGCGTCATAAAAAGCGCGGCGTTCAGTATGCCGCAGCCCAGCAGATATTTTATATCCTTTTTTTTTATTGATGCACTGCGCTTCATAAAAAAGGGGAAGGTCATAAGCGTTATGAGGGCGCACACATAGAAGGGATAACTTGCCACGGAAGATTTTTCCAGAGCCAGTTTGTCAAAATTAGCCACGAAAGCCCACAGGCCCACTGTGAGGAATGCCCACCTGACGCCTCTCTCGTCGCTGATTTTTTTTAAAGGTTCCGCGAGATTTTTGCCTGCCGTCAGCATATAGCAGCCTCCGACGGTGAGCATCATGGCGGCGGCCGCGGGGGCCGTCGGGAATTCCCCTAAAAGCAGTGCCGAGACGGGTATGACAAAAATGGGAGACATGGCGAGGATGGGCATTATGAGAGAGGCCTCTGAATGCTTGAGGGCTTTTATGCTCGCGTAAAAACCCACGCAATTTCCGATGGCCGCGGCCGCGGCTACGGGCCAGAAGCCGGGCGGCGGAAGCGGCGCTCCTTCTTTGAGAAAAGGTATAAGAAGCAGCGGCAGGGCAAAGGCAAAGTATGAAAAGAGGATCACGGAGGGTTCCGAAATGTTCTGTAAATGCAGATAGCGCACATACAGTCCAAGGACGCCGAAAATAATCGCGCACAATGAGGCGGGGATAAACCAGTTCATTGTTAATATTACAAAAAAGACGGCAAAAGTTAAAAGCCGGCCGCGTGTCCCGATAGATTGTAGCTGCCGCATTGCTATGCGGCCTTTGATGGCGGGATAGCAATCCCGCGGCTACACTTTTTATTGCCTTGTAGCTGCCGGTAGGCAGGCTGTCCCGATATTATTTATCGAGGTTGGAAAACCCCTCCTACAAAATATCGAACCCGAGGCGGAGAGCCGGGAAGATTTTTGAAATCGCGCGTTAAATGCTAAAATAAATAAATGGCGAAACAGAAAATACTCATAGTTGACGATGATAAGGATGCCAACGATATTGTCAGAGACTGCCTGGATGCGGCCGGCTACGCGACAATACAGGCATTCACGGCGGAAGAGGCGATAGAAAAAGCCGACGCCGCCCGGTTGGACCTTGTGGTGCTGGACATCAATCTGCCGGACGGCAGCGGCGAGATGGTCTATGCCGCGCTTCAGGCTATGACCTCAACGAAGTCTCTTCCCGTGGTTATCATATCCGGCGAAACACCGGCCCGGGTGCGGAAAATGCAGAGTGTCAAGGACATCCCGGCAGCGGACATTTTCGTCAAACCGCTGGATATCTCCGCATTCCTTGAGCGTGTTCATTTTTATCTCGCTGAGAAAAAAAAACGGGCCCTCCGCCGGATTCTCATAGTGGACGATGACAGTTTCACAAATGAGATAATAAAAGAAAATCTTGAGGCCGCCGGCTACAGCACGCTGTCGGCCTTCGGGGGTTATGATGCCCTGGCTCTGGCGAAAGAGAAAAGGCCGGACCTGATTCTGCTGGATCTGAACCTGCCCGCGGGAAGCGGTTCCCTCGCCTACACCGTTCTGCAAAGCCTTGACGGGCTCAGCGGTATACCCGTTATAATAATTTCCGGGGAAGACCCTGAGGTTATCAGGAGGATGCAGACGGGCAAAACCATTAGCTGCGAGGATATTTTCCTTAAGCCACTGGATTTCAGGCGTCTTTTTATGAGGATAGCGCGGCGCCTTTCCGAAAAATAATGATTGCGGATAACGCCGGCCTTTTGGTATATTGGTGCTATGACAACAGATAATCAATCCGGATGCAATTGTGGCCGCCCGCTGAAGCTCCTCGTGACAGGCGCTGCCGGTTTTATAGGTTCCAATCTCACCCTTGAATTACAGAGCAGATGGCCGGATGCGGAAATTACCGCCGTTGATAATTTTTTCTCGGGAGCTGAGGAAAATCTGCGCGGCTTTAAAGGAAAATTTGAAAACAGGGATGTATCAAAAGAGCAGGCTCTTTCGGGCGACTATGATATAATTTTTCACGAGGCCGCCATAACAGACCCCCGTTACGGCGATGACAGGCAGATGCTGAGATCCAATATTGAGGGCTTCAGGAATATAATCGCTCTGGCGCAGTCTTCGGGGGCGAAACTGATATACGCTTCATCCGCCAGCATGTACGGCAACGGGGCTGCGCCGCAGAAAGAAGATCAGGAAAAACATATTCTGAGCGCCTATGCCGAAAGCAAGCTGGCTATGGATGAGATGGCGCGGGATTTATTCAATAAGATGCATATTGTCGGCCTTAGATATTTCAATGTTTTCGGCCCGGGCGAAGCCCACAAGGGACGCCCCGCGAGCATGATATATCATCTGACGAGGCAGATGAAAGGCGGCGCGCGCCCCCGCATTTTCAAAATGGGAGAACAGAAAAGAGATCACATCTATGTGAAAGACGCTGTTGAGGCCACAATCCTTGCCGCGGATGCCCGCAAGAGCGGCGTTTATAATGTCGGCACCGGCACGGCGGTGGATTTTAACGGGCTTGTCGCCGATATAAACTCCGTTCTCGGCATCTCGCTTGAAGCGGAATACATAGATAATCCTTATGAGGGCACATATCAGAATCACACACAGGCGGACACTTCCGCCGCGGAGAAATATCTCGGTTTCAAAGCCCGCTACAGCCTCAAAGACGGCATCAAAGATTACATAGAAAATCACAGACTGTAGTTTCGCCAGCCGTTGCCCCGGAGATATCCGACCCCGCTTTTTTTGACAAGTCATTGACAGTCGCCCGGGCCTCATCTATAATCTTGTTGAGAATCAATCGCAATAAGCGTTGAATTTTTATAAAGAGGGGGAAATATATGAACCGGGAGATAGAGAGGGCTTTCAGTTCCTATCTGAGAAAAAACGGCATGCGTGTGACGCCGGAGCGGAAGGCCATTTTGCGCGAGGTATTTGCTCTGCACAGGCATTTTGACGTCGAAGAGCTTTTTGATATTCTCCGCAGAAAAAAAACACGCATATCGCAGGCCTCGGTTTACAGATCCATGCCGCTCTTTGTGAAAGCGGGGCTCGTGATCAGAACCGCCGGAGCTGTGGGGAAAGTTGTGTATGAACATGTTTACGGTCATGAGCACCACGATCACATGTTCTGCGTTAAATGCGGAAAGCAGATAGAGTTTAATGACGATAAGCTTGAGAAATTGCAGGTGGAGATTTGCCGGAAATACGGCTTTAATCCGGAATATCACAATCTGGAGATAGACGGATTGTGCAAAAATTGCGCGAAGAATAAGCGGACGGGGGGAAAATATGAAATTTGATCTTGTGAGCATGGAAGACGGTACCGGCGGGATTGTTTCAAGTCTTGACGGCGGCGAATTTTTCAGCGAGAAAATGGGAAACATGGGCATAGTGCCCGGCGCGGCCATTAAAAAAATTACAGGGCATTTTATGCGGGGGCCTGTGATTGTTAAGGTCAAAGACACTGAAATAGCCATCGGTTACGGCATGTCAAAGAAAATAATAGTGGAGGTGCAGTAATGAAAAAAATACTTCTGATGGGGAATCCCAACGTGGGGAAGAGCGCCGTCTTTTCGCGTCTCACAGGAGTGGATGTCATCACTTCAAATTATTCAGGCACGACCGTCGCATACACCCGCGGCTGTATGCGGCTGGGAGGAGAGAAAGCCGAGATCATAGATGTGCCCGGAGTTTACAGCCTCTCCGCCGCGTCCAAAGCGGAGGAGGTGGCTCTGGATATGCTGAAAGAAGGCGATATCGTGGTGAACATTATTGATGCCACTCGTCTTGAGAGAAACCTTAAACTCACACTGCAGTTAATGAGCCGCCTGTCGCCGATGCTTATCGTTCTCAATATGTGGGACGAGACAAAACACAGGGGCATTGAGATTGATGTGCCGAAACTTGAGGAGATATTGGGCGTTCCGGTCGTACCGGTTTGCGCGGTCACCGGAGAAGGAATAAGTGACCTTGTCGGCAGAATGGAGCAGTCCGGGGTGAGCGCTTTTGAATGTGATGTGAAAGACCTGTGGGCCGAGGCGGGCCGCATAGCCGGTAAATCGCAGAAGTTCTTCCACAGGCATCACACTTTTCTTGAAACCCTGGCGGACGCGAGCATAACGCCGTTAACCGGGATTCCAATAGCTCTGGTCGTAGCCGCGGTTTCTTTTAAGATTGTAAGGTTCATAGGCGAAGGGCTGATAGGATATGTTTTTGAACCTTTTTTTGAAAAATTATGGGGGCCGTTTATCGTCAAAGCGTTGGCTTTTCTGACCCCCGGCGGTCTTCTTCATGAAATACTCATAGGGAAACTCATAGACGGTGATATTGATTTCGTTCAGTCAATGGGGCTTTTGACCACAGGTTTGTTTGTTCCCGTTGCAATGGTGCTTCCCTATGTTTTTTCTTTTTATCTTGTTCTGGGATTTCTTGAGGATTCCGGTTATCTGCCCAGGATAGGCGTTCTGTCGGATAATCTGATGCACAGGGTCGGGCTTCACGGTCTTGCTATTATTCCGATGATGCTGGGCCTGGGCTGCAATGTGCCGGCCGCCATGGCCACGAGAGTGCTTGAGACCAGGAGAGAGAGATTCATCGCCGCGACGCTGATGGCAATCGCCATTCCCTGTATGGCGCAGATAGCGATGGTCATGGGTCTTGTGGGGAATTACGGGGCTAAGGCTCTGGCTCAGGTTTTCGGCACGCTTTTTATTGTCTGGATCGCGCTTGGCCTTCTGCAGAATCTTCTGATTAAAGGCGATTCTCCTGAAATTTTTGTGGAAATCCCGCCCTACAGAATGCCCTATGTTAAAGTGCTTTTTGAAAAAGTTTTTATGAGGGTCAAATGGTTTGTGAAAGAGGCTGTGCCCTTTGTAATGCTGGGCGTGCTGCTCGTCAATTTACTTTACGCTCTCGGGGTTATAGAGTTTCTTGGTAAATTGGCTGCGCCTGTTATCACCGGCATCATGGGCCTTCCCGAAAAAACCGTGGCGGCCCTGGTCGTGGGCTTTTTAAGAAAAGATGTCGCCGTCGGTATGCTCGCCCCCCTGGGGCTTTCAGTCAAGCAGCTCGTCATCGCCTCTGTCGTTCTGGCCATGTATTTTCCATGCGTGGCCACATTCGCGGTGCTTATCAAGGAACTCGGGTGGAAGGATATGCTCCTGTCATCGCTGATTATGATTGTTTCCACCTTATTGGTCGGCGG
>Ga0210017_1001281_pt1 | contig 21872 bp, 27 predicted proteins | sample CryGeyCG2014_020_FD_183966 | JGI IMG/M metagenome (GOLD analysis project Ga0210017, IMG submission 183966) | Groundwater microbial communities from aquifer - Crystal Geyser CG08_land_8/20/14_0.20 (SPAdes) (version 2) | ecosystem: Environmental > Aquatic > Deep subsurface > Groundwater | place... | reverse complement strand
TTTATTGAAATGCAAGGGGAAGTGCTGGAATTAATGCCAGCCGCCAGCTTCAGAGTACTTTTAGAAAATGGGCATGAAATACTAACGCACTTATCCGGCCGGATGAGAATGAATAAAATTCGCTTGCTGCCTGGCGATAAAGTCAAGGTGCAAATCAGCCCTTATGATTTAACCAAGGGCAGGATAATTTATAGAAATTAATTGATCAAGCATACCATAATTCGCATGTGCCCCATTTGTAGTGGGGCTCGCGAAGCGATAACTTAAATTCGCATGTGCCCCATTTGTAGTGGGGCTCGCGAAGCGATAACTTAAATTCGCATGTGCCCCATTTGTAGTGGGGCTCGCGAAGCGATAACTTATGAAAGTAAGGGCTAGTGTTAAAAAAATTTGTAAAGATTGCCAAATACTCCGGCGCAAAGGCCGGGTCTGTGTTATTTGCCAGAACCCTAAACATAAACAGCGCCAAGGATAATAAAATTTACGATTTTAGATTTTCGATTTTAGATTTAAAAATTACTAAATCATAAATCGAAAATCTTAAATCTAAAATAACTATATGGCAGTAAGAATAGCCGGTGTAACCATACCAAACAACAAACGGGTTGAAATATCTTTAACCTATATTTATGGCATTGCGCGAACCAAAGCTAATGCTATTTTAAAGCAAGCCGGAGTTAACCCTGACATTAGAGTTAAAGATTTAACTGACGCACAAGTTAATAAATTAAGAGAGATTATTGAAAAACAGCACAAAGTAGAAGGCGATTTAAAAAGAGAAGTCTTAAGTAATATTAAAAGATTAAAAGAAATCGGCTGCTATCGCGGCTTGCGCCACATTAAGGGCTTGCCGGTTAGAGGGCAAAGAACTAAGACTAATAACCGAACCGTGCGCGGCAATGTCAGGCGCACTGCTATTTCAGGCAAGAAACCAGCAGCGCAAAAAACATAATTACGAATTTAAACGAATTATAACGAATTTGACGAATTTAATATGACAGAAGAAAAACAACAAGAGCAAGAGACAAAAATAAAATCCGATATAAAACTGGAAACCAAAACCGGCGAACTGGTTGTTAAAAGCGACTTGAATGCACCTGAGGAATTGCCGGAAGAAATCAAAAAAAAGCTGGAAAAAAATAAAGCTGACAAAAAAGAAATTAAAGGCAGGAAGAAAAAAAGAAAAGACGACAAAAAAGTTAGTGTTGGCATTGCGCATATTAAAGCAACTTATAATAACACTATTGTCACTTTGACTGATTTAGCCGGCAATGTTTTGTCTTGGGCCAGCGCCGGCAGTGCCGGCTTTAAGGGCCCTAAAAAATCTACCCCCTACGCCGCCCAGATTATTACCAGAATTGCCGTAGAAAAGGCCAGAAAATATGGCTTAAAAGAGGTTAGTGTCATGGTCAAAGGAGTCGGTACTGGCCGCGAATCAGCAGTTAGAGCTTTAAATGCCAATGGCTTAATTATTAGTTTAATAAAAGATATCACGCCGATACCGCATAACGGCTGTCGGCCCAAAAAACCAAGACGCGTATAATAATTAACAATAAATTTCAATAAATTTCGCGAAGCAAATTTCTATTATTAAACTAAACAAAGAAATTTACTCGCTTCGCTCGTGAAATTAATAGAAATTAAGTAGATTAAATCAGTATGCCGAAAAACTTAAGTCCAAAATGCAAATTATGCCGTCGCGAAGGGGCTAAACTAATGCTCAAAGGCGACCGATGCCTGACGCCAAAATGCGCTATGGTAAAAAGAAATTATCCTCCCGGCGTTCATGGCCCCAAGGGTCGCGGCCGGCCTAGCGGTTATAATCTGCAGCTGCGGGAAAAACAGAAAGCCAAACGCATTTACAATTTAATGGAAAAACAATTTAAGCTAACCTTTGTTAGAGCTTCCCGGGAAAAAGGTGATGTTGGCGCTAATTTAATGAAGCTATTAGAAACCAGATTAGATAATGTTGTCTTTCGTTTAGGCTGGGCTAATTCTAGAAGCCAGGCGCGAGAATTAGTCAGCCACCGCCACTTTAAAGTCAATGATAAAATTATTAATATACCTTCCTATCATCTTAAGACCGGTGATTTATTAACAATTAAAAAATCAAGTTCAACCAGCAAACAATTTGCCAATTTAAACGAACAGTTAAAAAAAGCTGCTATCCCTGGCTGGTTAAATTTGGATATTAACGAAATGACAGCTAAGGTTCTGCATCAGCCTGGTCAAGATGATCTGGAAAAGGGCATCAATACTCCGTTAATAGTTGAATTTTATTCACGCTAATTTCTAATTATTTAAAAATATTTATATGGAAACTATTGCCTTGCCAAAAAAGATTAAATTTATCAAAGGTGACCGGCCAAACCAAAAACAAGTAGTAATTGAGCCCTGCTACCCGGGCTATGGTACAACTATTGGCAATGTCTTAAGACGAGTTTTGCTGTCTTCGCTGCCCGGCGCTGCGGTTGTCGGCGTCAAATTCAAAGGCGCAGACCATGAGTTTACCACCCTGCCTCATATCAAAGAGGATATTTTAGAAATTACTTTGAATTTAAAACAGCTGCGCTTAAAAATGTTTACGACAGAAACAGTCAAATTAGAACTCGTCGCTAGAGGAGAAAAAGAAGTTAAAGCTTCTGCTATTACTAAAAATAGCCAGGTGGAAATTGTTAATCCTGATTTGACTATAGCCCATGTTACTGATATGGCCGGCAGTTTGGAGATGGAAATATTTGTCGCGCCTGGCAAAGGTTATGTTGCAATTGAAAGCCGCGAGGAGGAAAAAAATGAAATCGGCTATATTGCCATTGATTCAATCTTTTCACCAATTTTATCAGTTGGCATTAATATAGAAAACGTCCGTGTTGGCAAAATGACTAATTGGGATAAATTAATTATTAGTATTACTACTGACGGCACCATTACCTGCGAAGACGCTTTCGCTTATTCAACAAAAGTCCTAATTGAACAATTTACCGCCTTAATTAAAAGCGACGAGCCAATGGCAACCGAAGAAGTGATGCCAGCGGCCGAAGAACCAGCTGCGCCAATTAAAGCTCTGGAAATAAAACCGAAAAAAAGAGGCCGGCCCAAAAAAACAGTATAATACCAATAATACTAATGATACTAATGAATACGAATAAAAAAATATTCGTAATATTCGTATCATTAGTATTATTCGTATATTAGCATTTTTATATGAGACATCAGAAAAAGGGAAAAAAATTAGACAGAAAAAAACAACCAAGAGAACTGATGCTAAGAAATTTAGCTTCCAGCTTGATTATTTATGAAAAAATAAAAACTACTGAAGCCAAAGCTAAAGCAGTCAAACCATTAGTTGAAAAATTAATAACCACTGCTGCTAAAGGCGATTTAACCACCCGCAGAAAATTAATAAAAGTTTTACCCCAGCCAATGGCAGTTAAAAAAGCCCTGGAAATCTTAGGCGCGCGCTACCGGGAACGACCCGGCGGTTATACCAGAATTATTAAATTAGGCAGCCGCCAAGGCGATGGCGCCAAAATTGTGCAAATAGAGTTAGTTTAATAAAAAAATATTCATTCTGTCATTGCGGCGTAGCTTATCCTGTACTTGATACAGGAAGCCGCAATTCAGTTATTTTGTCATTGCGGCCTTGAGCCGCAATCCAGAAAAAATATACAGGAGGAAAAATATTATTATATTTACATAGAAGCAAGCTGTAAAAATGGGACATTATACATTGGAGTTACTAATAATATTTTAGATAGAGACAATTATTTTTTCTGGATGCTGAATCAAGTTCAGCATGACAGAAAAAGAAATTATTAGAAATATGGGAAGAGATTTTATAGCTAAAAAACCGGTAAAAACAGAGAGAAAATTGCATAAAATTGATGCGACCAATCAATCAGTCGGCAGATTAGCCAGCCAAATTGCCGTAATTTTACGCGGCAAAAATAAACCAGCATACCAGCCTCATTTGGATTTAGGCGACATCGTGGAAGTAGCTAATATAAAAAAATTAAAATTTACCGGCAAAAAAATGGAGCAAAAAAAATACTACCACTATTCCGGCTATCAGAGCGGCTTAAAGACTGCCAAAATGAGCGATATTTTTAAAACCAATCCTGGTGAAATCCTTAAACGGGCAGTTAAACAAATGCTGCCGCCTACCCGGCTGCGCCAGCAGATATTAAGAAGATTAATTATAAGATAATAATATGATAGAAAAAACAGACATTCGTTCAATTAGCGCTACTGGCAAAAAGTCCAGCCTTGAACCAATTGCGGAAACAGCTAAATTTAAAGGTAAATATTTAAGAGCAATTGGCCGGCGCAAAACAGCCGCAGCTCAAGTAAGGCTTTATAAAAGTGGCGCCGGCTTAATTATGGTCAATGGCTTAAAATTAGACCAATATTTTTGCCAAGATGAACTGTCTTTAATAGTTTACCAGCCTTTAAAATTAACTGGTCTAATTAAAGATTTAAATATTTCAGCAATAGTTAGCGGCGGCGGCAAAAAAAGCCAAGCTGAAGCGATTCGCCATGGCATCAGCCGAGCTTTAGAATCGCTTGATCAAAAATTACGTCCGGTTCTAAAATCTAAAGGCTGGCTCACCAGAGACGCTCGCAAAAAAGAGCGCAAGAAACCAGGACTAAAGAAAGCCAGACGCGCGCCGCAATGGTCAAAACGCTAATCCTATTTTTTGCTTAATTTACATAGAAAGAATAGAATTAAGACACTTAGTGTCCAATTGGACACTAAGTGTCTTTTACCTTACGCGCCTAGACAACTTTAGTTAATATTGAATGCCTTTGTAAAAAGGCTTCTTTTTTTAGGCATTCTTTTGTGTTAAAATAATAGGGCCTTCACCAAATACGCTTTCGCGATGAAATTTTAAAATTTTCGCTACGAAATTTGAAAAAATTATCTTAGAAGTAGGGACAATTCATGAATTGCCCCTACTAAAATTAGAGCATGACTGAAAAAATTACTAACATTGCTAAAAATACTTCCTATTTTACTTTTGCATTAGTTTTGCAAAAGATAATTTCTTTTACTTATTTTACTTTGATTGCCCGAGCTCTTGGACCGGCTGATTTAGGTAAATATTATTTTGCTATTTCTTTTACCACAATTTTTGCTATTTTTATTGATATTGGTTTAGCTGGGGTTTTGACCCGCGAAGTAGCTAAAATCAAGGAGCAAACGCAAAAACTTTTAAGCAGTATAATGGCGATTAAACTGCCCCTAGCTTTTATTTCTTGGCTGGCAGTAATTATTTTTATTAATGCTTTGGGCTATCCTGATCTAACTAAACAATTAGTTTATTTATCGGTAATTTGCATGCTACTGGATTCTTTTACCTTAACATTTTTTGCTGTCGTGCGCGGTTTTCATAATTTAGCCTGGGAAAGCATTGCTTCAGTTATTTTTCAACTAATAGTTTTAATTTTTGGGATAATTATCTTAAAATTAGGCTTAGGCCTGCGCTGGCTGATGGGAGGACTGGTTGCTGCCAGTATTTTTAATTTTTGTTATTCCAGTATCTTGCTTATCTACCGGTGGCGTTTAACTCTCTGGCCAATGATAGATAATCATTTAATCAAGCTGCTTTTAAAGATTGCGCTGCCTTTTGCTATTTATGGAATTTTTCAGCGGGTCTACATTTATCTTGATTCAGTTTTATTATCCCTGCTGGCCGGTGATAAATATGTTGGACTTTATCAAGTCACTTTTAAAATGATTTTTGCTTTGCAGTTCTTGCCTCTAGCTTTTATGGCTTCGCTTTATCCCGCCTTGAGTGCTTACTGGCATAATAATCGCGAGCAATTAATAATTACTTTTGAGCGGGCGATGAATTATCTAATAATTATTTCTCTGCCCATTGCCATTGGCATTGCGGCGATTGCTGATAAAGTTATTTTACTTTTTAAATCAGGCTTTACTGAAGCGATTTTCCCCTTACAAATTAATATGTTGGCTATTATCTTTATGTTTTTAGGCTACCCGGTCGGCTCCCTGCTCAATGCCTGCGATAAGCAAACTGTTAATACAATGAATATGGGTATTACGGTAGCCGCCAGTATTATGCTAAATTTAATATTAATACCAAAGTTTCAAGCAGTTGGCGCCAGTATTACCGTATTATTAACTAATTTATTAATGCTTATCCTTGGCCTTTACTGGGTGCCAAAAATCATCAAATATCGGCCGCGTAAAATTTTAAGTGTGTTGTGGAAATCCGCTTTGGCAACTGCAGTTATGGCTGTCTTTATTATTTATCTAAAAAACTTAATCAATATACTAATCGTGGTAGCATTTGCCGGAATGTTGTATTTTATAATTCTTTTTCTCTTAGGCGGCTTTAAAAAAGAAGATGTTTTCAGCGTTATTAGGTCATTTTCTAAAACCAAAAGCGAAAATTTAAGCGAATAAGTTTTACAACTAATCATTTTTATAATTTCCAATTTCCAATATCTAATTCCCAATAAAATCGTAAATTATTTTATTTATTTTTAGAAATTGGAAATTAGTAATTAGAAATTTGCCAAACGTTTTAGCCGGTTCGATAATTAAATTAAATTTTCAGTTATTAAAATATGAAGACGCTATTATTTACCCTGGAATATCCGCCGTTTTACGGCGGCATAGCCAATTACTATGGCAATTTAATAAAATTTTGGCCTAAGCCAGATAGTATTTTTATTTTGCATAACAACCAAGGTAAACTAATTAATAATAAATTGCCCTGCTTAAAATGGTTACCTGCCCTAACTAGTCTTTATCAGACAATTAAAGCTGAAAAAATTAACCATATCATAGTCGGCCACATTTTGCCTCTGGGAACGGCGGCCTGGCTTATTAAATTAATTATTGGCACGCCTTATTCGGTTATTCTGCATGGTATGGATTTTGCCTACTGCCAGCGCAGTTGGCGCAAGAATAGACTAGCTTTAAAAATATTAAATAAAGCTGATCATATTATTTGCGCTAATAATTATTTAGCCGAGCAAGTTAAAAATTTTATAAACCCCATTACTTGCCGCAAGGTGTTACACCCTACGGCAAGTACAACTTATTACTATGGTAACCCAGCAGCAGAAACCGTGGAGCACTCAAGTAACGGGGTAAATAAAACTAGCGCAGAAAAAATTTTAGTGGTTAATCCCGGTATTACTCTAGCACGGCCGGCAAATAATAACTTAATTAATAAGCTAAAATCTGCTTACTCGCTCAAAAATAAAATTATTTTATTCAGCCTGGGCCGGCTGGTTTTGCGCAAAGGCTTTGATCAAGTAATAGAGCTAATGCCCGAGCTGCAAAAAGATTATCCTGATTTATACTATTTTATCGCCGGCGCCGGACCAGATGAAACATTGCTGAAAGAGCTGGCGCATAAAAACGAGCATATTATTTTTTTAGACCAAATTAGCGATGAAGAAAAACAAGCCTGGCTTAACTTATGCGATATTTTTATTATGCCCTCGCGCAACATTGCTGGCGACTATGAGGGCTTTGGTATTGTTTATCTAGAAGCTAATCTTTGCGCTAAACCAGTAATTGCTGGCAATAGCGGAGGAGTGACAGACGCTGTTATAGATGGTCTTAACGGGCTTTTAGTTGATCCCTTAAATAGAAACCAAATAGCGCAAACTATTATAAAATTAATCCAAAATCCGGCCTTAAGGCAAAAATTAGGCCAACAAGGCAAAGAACGCGTTCTAAGAGAATTCAGTTGGCAAAAGCAGATACGATTATTATATGAATTCATAACTAACAAATAATCACCCTTCTTCTAAGGTCTAATGTTATGAGTTATAAGTTATAAATATGATTTCTATTATTATTCCAGTTTACAACCAGGCAAAACAAATAACTGACTGTTTAGACAGCATTTTAAAGCAAACCTATCAAGATTACGAGGTTATTATAGTTAATGATGGCTCAAGCGATAATACTCTAGAAGTAATCAAACAATATCAAACTAAATTTGCTAAATTTAACTACCAGAGCCAAGATAATCGGGGAGCTAATGCGGCGCGCAACCGCGGCAATAGAGAAGCGCGGGGCGAATATATAATTTTTTGCGACGCCGATGTTATTATGAAAGAAAAAATGCTGGAAGTTATGGCTGAAACACTGGCAAAAAATCCTCAAGCAAGTTTCTGCTATTCTTCTTTCCTTTGGGGAAATAAATTATTTAAACTCTGGCCCTATGACGCGGCCAAATTAAAACAAATGCCCTATATTATCACCACTTCTCTAATTAGGCGAGAGTATTTTCCGGGTTTTGATGAGAAGATTAAAAAATTTCAGGATTGGGACCTCTGGTTGACTATGTTAGAGCAAGGCCATACTGGGGTCTGGATTGATCAAATGCTATTTAAGGTCCAAACCAGCGGCAGGCAAACTATGAGCCACTGGCTGCCATCATTTGCTTACAGCTGGCTGCCTTTCTTGCCGCCAGTAAAAAAGTATAATCAGGCCAAAGAAATTATTAAACAAAAACATAATTTAAATTAATAATTATAGACTGTCTGAAAACTAATAAACAATTACCTTTTGTCATTTCGACCCCGAGCTTGTTGAGGGGGAGAAATCTTTAATACTTTGTGTGCAGTATTTAATGTTTTGTTATAGCGCAAAATATTAAAGATCTCTCCTCCCCCCCACCAAATTTTGGTGGGGGGTCGTCGAGATGACAAAACAGAATTTTTGGACAGTCTGGATAAATATCCCCTCCGCCCCTCCTTAGCAAGGAGGGGGACTATTTTAAATTCATTAAAGTTAAAACTTGGGCAATAGTTTTTCTAATTAGCCGGATTTCTCTGATATTTTTTAATTGCTTATTGGCATCTTTAAAACGCAAATCCCTTAATTTCTCGCGAGATTCACTTAAAATTTGGTTTAATTCTTTGCCAGTTTTCTTTTTTAATTCCTTAAATTCCATATTTGACAATAAATTTATTTGACAATAAACTTGCACTTTATCGGCAGTTTATGCGCCGCTGCTTCCAGCGCTTCTTTGGCTGATTCCTGGCTGACGCCGTCCATTTCAAACATAATCATGCCGGGTTTGACTATGGCAACATAATGGTCAACCGCGCCTTTGCCTTTACCCATGGGAATCTCGTCGCCTTTTTGAGTAACTGACTTGTCAGGAAATATCCTGATCCACAGTTTGCCGCCGCGTTTAATGTAGCGCGTTATCACCCGCCTGGCCGCCTCAATTTGCTTTGAAGTAATCCAATGCGCCTCTAAACTTTTCAAACCAAAACTGCCAAAACTTAAATTAACCTTGCGGCTGGCTTTACCGCCTCGGCCTAATTTATGCGATTTTCTATATTTAGTTTTCTTGGGCATTAACATACAATAAATTTCTATTAATTTCTATGAATTTCTACAAATTTCGCTAGCGCAGCGAGCAAATATCAAATTTTTCCCACAATTTCGCCTCTCTTCTCTATTTCTTTCTTAAAAACATCGCCCCGGTAAATCCAGACTTTGATACCAATAGCGCCATAAGTAGTCTGGGCCGCGCCACGCGCGTAATCAATGTCAGCCCGCAAAGTGTGGAGCGGTACTTTACCTGATGTTAGCATCTCTGTTCTGGCGATTTCTGCGCCATTTAACCGGCCGCCGACAGCTACTTTAACGCCCAAAGCCCCAGCCCGCTCAATGCGGCTAATGGCTTGTTTTATTACCCGGCGAAAAGGCATTCTTTTTTCTAAATCAATAATCATTGATTGAACAATAATCTGAGCGCTCAAATTAGGTCGATCAACCTCGCTAACATTTAAATTAATATCTGATAATCTAAATTCGGCTGGCCGTGATAAAAACTGCTGATGAATTTTTTTCTTCAAATCTTCAACCCCGCTGCCGCCTCGACCGATAATCAAGCCTGGTTTGGCAGTAAACACATTGATGCTAATTTTGTGGCCGCTTCTTTCTATTTCTACCCGATCAATCCCGGCTTCACGCAGCTCTTTAATTAAAAATTTTCTTATATTAATATCCTGCTCAATATTTTTAACCAATTTAGCACCACTACTAAACCATTTAGACGGCCAGGTCCTAGTGATATTAAGCCTCATTACTTTGGGATTTACTTTATGTCCCATCTAATTATTTTCGATTTAAGATTTTCGATTTACGATTTATAACTTAACCGGATTTTCTTCTGAATATTTTTCTGACAAAGCCTTTGTCGCCGCCTTCAATCTTGGCGTGTCCGGCACGTCCTTCTCTTCTAATATCAGTAATAACTTTGCCTTTCTCTTCTACTCTTTCTTTGGCAATAGCGCCGCCTGCTTTGTCTGATTGCTTAATCTCTTTTATTTTTACTTGATTATCTTTTTTAAGCTCGTCGGCTAGCTTAACTGGCGCGGTAATAGCCTGTTTTTTAGCTTTAGCTTTGCCGCTAGGCTTAATTTCCGCTAAAACTAATCTGATATGACAATTCTTTTTGCGAATTGGCGTAGCCCGGCCATGCGCCCTGGGCAACCAGCGATGCAAAGTCGTGCCTTCATCAACAATAATCTTGCTAATATATAAATTATTCTGATCCAATTCAAAATTATGTTCGGCATTAGCTACTGCTGATTTAATTAATTTCGCTACTGGTTCAGCTGCCTGCTTATTGATAAACTTCAGTTGAGCCAAAGCTTCCTGAACAGCCCTGCCGCGAATTACATTAACTACCAGACGAACTTTTCTGGGCGACATTCTCAAATGTTTTACTTGCGCTTTAACTTCCATATTATATTTGAAAGTGTTGAACAATTATCTTTCAACGTCTATTTCAGCATAGTTCAAGTGATAGAACCTTCTTAACGCTGAATTACGCTAAATAACGTTGAATTATTCAACGGTCTTATCTTATCATTTTTCATCTCTCGCTTGTTCTTTGGCCATTTTGCCGCCATGAACAATAAATTTGCGCGTGGGCGCGAACTCACCCAATTTATGGCCTACCATATTTTCCACCAGCAAAACCGGCAGATGCTGCTTGCCGTTATGAACACCAATGGTAAAACCTACCATCTCTGGAGTAATAGTGCAAGATCTATCCCAAACTTTAATAACAGTCTTATCGCCGGGCTTCAGCTCTTTAATTTTTTTTAGAATCCGCTGGTTAATATAGGGACCCTTTTTTAAACTTCTTGACATAGAATATCTAATTCATCTCGAATTCATCTCGAATTAATTCGTTATAATTCGCTTTAATTCGTTATAAATTCGTTATTTGGTTCTTCGGCTGATAATAAACTTATTGGAAAATTTATTTTTCTTTCTTGTTTTTGCTCCCAAGGCTGGCTTGCCCCAAGGAGTTTTAGGATGTTTTAAGCCAATGGGTTGATTGCCTTCGCCTCCGCCATGAGGATGATCAACCGGATTCATAGCTGAACCGCGAACAGTCGGCCTAAAACCTAGATGACGCATCCGCCCGGCTTTACCGATTTTAATATGACGCTTGTCTGGATTGCTAACTTGTCCGATAGTACAAAGACATTCACCCTTGACTAATCTAATTTCTCCTGAAGGCAATTTAATTTGCGCATACTTTCCTTCAATACCCATAACATAGATAGTATTACCGGCTCCCCGTCCTAGTTTTGCCCCCTGGCCAGGCTCTAGCTCAATATTATAAACTGCGATGCCAGCTGGAACATATTTTAGCGGCAAGGCATTGCCAATTTTTATTTCGATATTATTTTTTGAGCTAACAATAGTTGAGCCAACAGTTAATCCTAACGGAGCAATAATATAGCGCTTAGCTCCGTCTTGATAATGAAGTAAGGCAATTCTGGCTCCCCGGTTGGGGTCGTATTCAATCGTGGCTACTTTAGCTGGTATGTCAAATTTATCCCTTTTAAAATCAATTAAGCGAAGATGTCTTTTAGCTCCGCCGCCGCGATGCCTCACGGTAATTTTGCCCTGATTATTTCTGCCGCTTCGTTGCTTTCTGATGACAATTAAACTTTTTTCCGGAGTTTTCCGGGTAATATCGTCAAAGTCGTCAAAACTTGCTCCTCTTCTGCCGGGCGTAGTTGGTTTTACTTGTTTTATTCCCATGTAGTTATTTTCGATTTACGATTAGTGATTTTAGAATTAAATCGCCAATCGAAAATCATAAATCGTAAATTATTAGACGCCTTCGTAAACTTTAATTGTTTGACCGGCAGCCAAAGTAACTATGGCTTTTTTCCAATCCTTTCTCCGGCCGGTAATTCTGCCGTATCTGGCCTTTTTGCCTGCCATATTTATTATATTAACTTTAATTGGCTTGATGCCGTAAACTTGCTGGATTGCTTTAGCCACTTCAACTTTATTGGCGCGAACAGCCACAGCAAAAACATATTTATTATCAGCGCCTAAATTACTAACTTTCTCAGTAACTAATGGCCTGACTAATATTTTAGGCGCCTGTTGATATTTAAAAATCTTTTTGCCAGGACCCTTTTCCTCTTTGGTTTTTACCTGTTCTGCTGAACTATAAAGGTCTTTCATGCTTTTCACTTCTGCTGCTTTAGCTTTTATCTCACTGCCAACTTTAGCAGTTTTTTTTATGCCGCCTCTGGCAGTGCTGCTAGGCGCCTTTTTGTCTCTTATTTTTTTCCTGCTAAATATCCACATATTATTTTATGTTAATAACAAAACTTTGCTTAAAAAATATTTGCCAACAAGCAACTGCGTAAGTAAGGAGGATTTGCTTTTGCCCCCTTTATTCAAAGGGGGACTTTTTATTTTCATTATTTTATGTTCTCCGCAATTTTCTTGACCACTGCTTCTGTTATTATCAGATATTTATACTTTAATATATCAACTAAATTAATGTTAGCTAAATTAATTAATTTCACGCCGACTAAATTGCGGCTGGAATATTTTATTTTGTCATCTTTGTCGGCAATTATCATTAATATGTTCCTGGCTATTTTCTTCTTGGCTATCTTGGCTTCACCAGCTTTATCTTTTACTGCCGCAACAAATAAAATTTTTGTTTCAATATTTTTAAGTATTTCGTTAAAAATTTTGGTTTTATATTCGCCGACTTCCAATTTATCCAATACTACCATTTTAGCATTAGCCACTTTATCACTTAAAGCCATAAATATTGCCTTTTTTTTCATCTTTTGATTAATATTTTTCTTAAAATTTCTGTCTTTTCTCGGGCCAAAAGTAATACCACCGCCCGCCCAGATAGGCGATCTAATAGAACCATGCCGGGCTCGGCCCGTGCCTTTCTGCCGCCAAGGTTTTCTGCCGCCGCCGCGCACTTCGCCCCGATCCTTGGTGTGGGCCAAAACCTGCCTCTTGTTAGCCATTTGTGCTACTACTGCTTGGTGAACTAAGGCCGTATTGGCTTTCACGCCAAAAACTTTAGGTGAAAGTTCCATTTCTCCAATTGATTCTGCGTTCTGGTTGTAAACTGGTAATTTAAGGCTCATATTTAGCTATACGAATTAATATAAAATACTAATATACGAATGATACGAATAAAGCATTTGTAAATTTGTAATTGCTTTGCAATTATCCCGCAAGATGCGGGATGCCAGCAGAGCTGTCAGATTTGTAATTTGTATTATTTAATCTCCTGTTTTACCTTTACTGCCTCTTGCTCTTTTTTTTCTTCAACTGGGATTGTTTGCTCTTCAATGTCCGCGTTAGTCCGCGTTAGTCCGCGTTATAATAAGCTCTCCCTCTCCTTTAATTAAAACCAAGCTGTTTCTCCCGCCCGGCACCGCTCCCTTGATCAATAAAATATTATTATCCTTATCAATATCAATAATTTCTAAATTTTGCACCGTAACTTGCTGCCCGCCCATTCGGCCAGGCATTCTAACGCCTTTAAAAACATGTTGGGGTCCGGTGGCGCCAATTGAGCCAGGCATGCGCAACTGGTCTTTGTTGCCATGAGTTTTATCCTGGCCAGAAAAACCATGCCGCTTGACTACTCCCTGAAAACCCTTGCCTTTGGCCAAAGCTGTTACTTTAATTTTATCGCCGACTGCAAAAGTGCTAACATCTACCATATCGCCGACTTTTAAATCCTTTACTTCACCTCTAAATTCGCTTAAATATTTTAAATTGTTTTTACCGTCTTTAGAAATAATTCCCGCTTTTTTTAAATGGCCAACTTGCGATTTTTTTATATTTTTTTCTTTTCTTTCTCCATAACCAAGCTGAACCGCGCTATAGCCGTCTTGACTGTCAGTTTTTAGCTGAACCACCGGACAGGGGCCGGCCTGAACTTTGGTCACGGCAAAAACTTTTTCGCCCCGCCAAATTTGCGTCATCTCTATTTTTTTCCCGATGATAAATTTCATAACAAATTATGCTAATCTGCTAATAATGCGAATGATGCTAATAATATTCGCGGCATTAGCATTATTCGCATTATTAGTATATTTTTAAACAAAAAACTGGTTATTCAACTAACCAGCCTAAAATCGGAATAATAACTTATTAACCTTTTATCTCAAGCTAAACAAGATAAATAGATTTTGCTGCTTTATTGTTGAATTTAACCTCGCAAATTATATTAACTTTTATTTAAGCACTTTCCTGTATCACAAATATTAACTAATTTAAGCGAATTTAACAAATAATTTTATTCGCCTTAATTCGCTCTAATTTTTATTCATTCGGTTTTAAGGAGTTGTCTAAATAATTGCTAATATATTCAAATTTTTATTTATACTTTATAAATTTTTTTATTAAATTCGTGTTAATTTGTTTTCAATTCGTGTAATTTATTCGTGTTTTATCACATCTTTATCTCCACATCCACTCCGGCTGGCAAACCCAAGCTGGATAAAGCTTCTACTGTTTTAGCGGTTGGTTCAATAATATCCAAGAGCCGCTTGTGAATTCTCATCTCATACTGATCGCGCGAATTCTTGTGGACAAAAGTAGAACTATTAACCGTATATTTTTTCTTCTCGGTTGGCAATGGTATTGGCCCGTAAATTTGCGAGCCAGCCCGCAACGCTGTATCAACAATAATTCTGGTTGATTGATCAATAATTTTGTGGTCAAAAGCCTTAATTTTAATACGAATCCTTTGCTTAAAGTCTTCGTTATTCTCCTTGACTTTTGCTGGCTGACTATCTTTTTTTTTAGTTTCAGTCATCTATTTTGGCAAATTGCCCCTTTAGGTAGAGACACGCAATTGCGTGTCTCTACGGACGCGTCTTTACTTAATAATCTTAGTAATTACTCCAGCGCCAACGGTTCGGCCGCCCTCGCGGATGGCAAAACGTTGCTTCTCTTCTAAGGCAACCTGGGAAATAAGTTTTATTTTCAAAGTCACCGTGTCGCCCGGCATAACCATTTCGGTGCCTTCTGGCAAATCCACTTCGCCGGTAACATCAGTAGTGCGGATATAAAACTGCGGCTTGTAACCCTTAAAAAATGGTTTATGTCGGCCACCTTCCTCTTTGGTTAAGATAAAAACTTCACCTTCAAATTCAGTATGAGGGTTAACCGTGCCTGGTTTAGCCACTACCTGGCCTCTTTTAACATCGGTTTTCTTAGTGCCGCGCAGTAAGACGCCAGCATTATCGCCAGCGCGACCTTCATCTAATGACTTATTAAACATTTCTATGCCAATAACCACGGTCTTTTGGGTGTCCCTTAAACCAACTATCTCAACATCTTCATTTAATTTGACAATTCCTCTTTCTATTCTGCCAGTAACAACTGTACCGCGCCCTTCAATGGAAAAGATATCCTCAATTGGCATCAAAAATGGCTTATCAACCTCCCGCTTAGGCTCAGGAATATATTCATCTAAAGCCTTGATTAAATCTAAAACCGGCTGGGCATCTTCGCCAGTTGGGTTATTTAAAGCTTTTAGGGCCGAGCCTCTGATAATCGGGGTAGTATCGCCCGGGAATTCATACTTCTTTAATAAATCCCTAATTTCTTCCTCTACTAAATCAATTAATTCTTTATCCTCAACCATATCGCATTTATTCAAGAAGACAACAATATGGGGTACACCAACTTGCCTGGCCAAGACAATGTGTTCTCTGGTTTGAGGCATCGGACCGTCGGTAGCCGCCACCACTAAAATCGCGCCATCCATTTGCGCGGCGCCGATAATCATGTTTTTAACATAATCAGCGTGGCCAGGACAGTCAACGTGAGCATAGTGGCGTTTTTCCGATTCGTATTCAACATGACAAGTAGCAATAGTTATGCCGCGTTCTTTTTCTTCTGGAGCAGCATCAATCTGATCAACGCTTTTATTAGATGCCTTAAGGCCTTTACTGCGCAACACCTGAAGCATTGCGGCAGTTAAAGTTGTTTTGCCATGGTCAACATGGCCGATTGTCCCCACATTAAGATGGGGTTTAGTGCGTTCAAATTTTTCTGTCATATTATATTTTTCTTAAAACGGCCCCGGGAAAATTTACGATTTCAGATTTTCGATTTGAGATTTTATAAATCGTAAATCGAAAATTGTAATTCTAAAATTTCAGCAGGTTACTTGCCCTTAAAATAAATTAAAGGCGGGCATCCAGCCGTAGCAATATTATATATAAAACCTTTTATAAAAGGTCTTTTGAAAATGTCATTGCGAGGACCCCGCATCTGCGGGGGAAAACACAGATCCCTCCCCCGCATCAAGTGCGGGGTCGGGACAAGCTTCGCAATCTCACGAACTATAAACTGTTTCCCAAATTTTACTATAAAAGTAAATATTTTTTGTATATTCGTTCGTGAGATTGCTTCGCCCCGATTACGGGGCTCGCAATGACAATGCAAAATCTAAAATGGAACTTCTTCTAAATACTGCCTGTCTTCTTCAATTACTTCTTCAGCTGATTGCTTTCTTGAGCTTGGTATTGACCAGCCCCTTTTAAATCCTCCACTCTTTTGTTCTTTTTGGGAAAAATTATAATATTCCTGATTGGCTTCGTCTGCTGCTTGCCGGAAATTTTCTTCGTCTTGATTAAATGAAAATCCGGTTTTACTGGCAAATTCTTGGTCAAATTCCTGCTCACTTTTCCAAACTGCAATATCGCGATTTATTTTATCAAGTAATTCATCTTCTGTCAAATTCTTAACTTCACTTTTAGCTAAAACTAAATTTTCATAATCTCTAAGAGTTAAAACAACATAAGCTTCGTCTGTCTGGGCATTATCAAAGATGATTAATCGGTCGCCAGTCTTCCTGGCTAAATTAATGGCTTGTTGCAATTGATTTTGCATAGGAATACAAATTACAAATTTATTACATCATCCCCAAATATATAAATAATATAATACAAATTTATTAATAATGCAATACGAGCTTATTTTTTGCTCTCCTTATCGCCAATAATTTCTTCAGCCACATTTTTCGGCACCTCGCTGTAATGGGAAAATTCCATATTATAACTAGCCCGGCCCTGACTCATTGAGCGGATCTGGGTGGCATAACCAAACATTTCGGCTAACGGCGCTTTGGCTTTGATTACCTTGACACTGGCCCGGTCGCCCATTTCTTCAATTTGCGCTCTTTTGGCATTAAGGTCGCCAATAATCTCGCCCATAAACTCTTCTGGGGTAATCACTTCAACTTTCATAATCGGTTCCAAGATAACCGGGTTAGCTTTTTTAACAGCCGCTTGAAAAGCCATTGAACCAGCAATTTTAAAAGCGGCTTCTGAAGAATCAACTTCATGGTAAGTGCCGTCAAGGACCGTAGCTTTAATATCTACCAAAGGATAAGCGGCTAAAACTCCTTTGTCCATCGCTTCTTTGACGCCTTTGCCAATTGGCGCAATATACTCCCGCGGAATAGCGCCGCCTTTGACTTTGTCAACAAATTCAAAACCTTTGCCTTCTTCCTGCGGCTCAACTTTTAGCCAGCAATGGCCATATTGGCCGCGGCCGCCTGACTGGCGGATATATTTTCCTTCGGCCTCTGCTTCTTTAGTAATTGTCTCGCGATAAGCTACTTGCGGCTGGCCGACATTGGCCTCAACTTTAAACTCACGTCTCATCCGCTCCACCAGAATATCTAAGTGCAACTCGCCCATGCCGGCAATGATTGTCTGCGCGGTTTCTTCATCGCTCCTCACTCTGAAAGTCGGATCTTCTTCGGCTAATTTTACTAAAGCCAAACCCATTTTTTCCTGGTCAGCTTTAGTCTTTGGTTCAATGGCCACAGAAATAACCGGCTCGGGAAAAGTAATGGATTCCAAGACGACCGGCCGCGATTCATTACATAAAGTATTGCCAGTGGTAGTATTTTTTAAACCAATAACAGCGGCAATCTCACCGGCATAAACCTCTCTGACTTCTTCGCGGTGATTAGCGTGCAATCTGACAATCCGGCCGATTCTTTCTCTTTCTCCGCTAGAAGTATTTAAAACATAAGAACCGGCCGCTAGCACCCCGCTATAGACTCTGATAAAACAAAGTTTGCCCACATAAGGATCAGTAGCAATTTTAAAAGCTAAGGCCGCAAAGGGCTCGTTGTCGTCAGGCCTAACTTCAATCTTCTTTTCCTCATCTTTCGGGTCAAAACCAATCAGGGCCGGAACATCTAAGGGCGAGGGCAAATAATTAGTTACCGCGTCCAGCAGCAGCTGGATGCCTTTATTTTTTAAAGCGCTGCCGCAAAGAACTGGCACCATCCTGCTTTTAATTACTGCTTGACGCAATTCCTTTTTTAAATCAGCTGCAGCAATGGCTTCACCAGCTAAATATTTATTCATTAATTCTTCGCTATCCTCAATAATTGCCTCAATCAGTTTATCACGATACTCTTTTACTCTTTTTTTCATGGCAGCAGGAACATCAATCTCTTCCCATTTAGTGCCAAGATCATCCTGAAAAATCAGCGCCTTTTGTTCAATCAAATCAATAATGCCGCTAAATTGGTCTTCAGCGCCAAGCGGCAGCTGAATCGGGTAGGCATTTTTGGTCAAACGCTTATGGATTGAATCTAAATCAGCATAAAAATTAGCTCCAGTGCGATCCATCTTATTAATAAAGGCCAGTCGCGGCACATTATATTTATCAGCTTGGTGCCAAACAGTTTCTGATTGGGGCTCAACACCAGCCACGCCGTCAAAGACAACCACGCCGCCGTCAAGAACACGCAGACTGCGCTCTACTTCAGCCGTAAAATCAACGTGACCGGGAGTATCAATGATATTAATCCGGCAATCTTTCCAAAAACAAGTCGTGGCGGCGCTGGTAATAGTAATGCCGCGCTCGCGCTCCTGCTCCATCCAATCCATTTCTGCTTCGCCGTCGTGCACTTCGCCTAATTTGTGCTTTTTGCCGGTATAAAACAAAATACGCTCGCTAACAGTAGTTTTACCAGCGTCAATATGGGCAATAATGCCGATGTTTCTTGTTTTTTCTAATGAATACTCTCTGGACATAAGTTATTTTGTCATTCCCGCCCCGCAAAATGCGGGGGGAATCCAGAAATGATAATTAATGTAAAATTTAAAAATCAAAATGCAAAATGATCCCGAAAACTCGGGACAAAATTTAAAATAATAAAAGGTATTAAACCCCAGGGCAAGCCCTATGCCCTTAACCCCCTTAATCCCCCTTTACAAGGGGGACAATACTGATGCCTTCCTTCCAAAGGAGGGTTAGGGAGGTTATATTTTAGACACCTTTTGAACAATTGTCCGCTTAAGTCCGCAATAGTCCGCTTAAGTCCGCATAAGTCCGCGATTAGCGGGCAAAGTGGGCAAAGGCCTTGTTAGCTTCTGCCATTCTATGGACATCCATTCTTTTCTTAACAGCCGCTCCTTCACCGCGAGCCGCATCCATAATCTCGGCAGCCAGCTTCTCAGCCATTGGTTTGCCTTTGCGCATTTTAGCTGCTCCAATTATCCAACGGCAAGCTAAAGTAAAACGTCGTTCACCTCTAACCTGATAAGGAATCTGATAATTAGCTCCACCAATGCGCCGCCCGCGAACTTCCAGTAGCGGACTAACCTGCTTTAAGGCCTTATTAAAAACATGCCGGGGGTCTTGCTTGATAATTTCCCTAATAATATCAAAACATTGATAAATCACCTTCTGCGCCACGGATTTTTTGCCGCCGCGCATAATATAATTTATAAATTTGGCCACATCAATATCATTATATTTGCTGTCGCCTTGAACTTTTCTTTTGCTGGCTGGTTTGCCTCTCATAAGTGTTGGTTAATCAGTTAACTAAAAGCGATTGAAAAATTTTATTAATAAATCTCAACAATTACCCCTTGGGTTTTTTTGCCCCGTATCTACTTCTACCCTGCTTTCTACCTTCCACGCCCAGGGTATCATAAACTCCCCTGATTACCTTGTAACGGACACCAGGCAAATCTTTAGTCCGGCCGCCTTTTATCATGACAATTGAGTGCTCTTGCAAATTATGGCCAACCCCAGGAATATAGGCAGTTACTTCCATGCCGTTAGATAATCTAACGCGGGCAATTTTTCTTAAAGCTGAATTAGGCTTTTTCGGCGTGGTAGTTGTGACTTTAACGCAAACGCCGCGCTTAAAAGGAGAACCGGCCGGCAGGACGGTCCTTCTTCTATGTAAAGTGTCTAGCGTTGTTTGTAAGGCTGGTGATTTACTTTTCTTTTTAGCCGATTGCCTGCCTTGGCGAATTAATTGATTTATTGTTGGCATAAAAAATTTTAATTAAAACAAATCCCGAACATTCGGGATGGATAAAACTTCACCCTATGAAATCCGGCTCTGCCGCTGCGTAGCAATTTCATAGGGTAAATTACTTCTTTAATCTAACATAAGAAATATTTTTGGTCAAGAACAGAGTATTATTTTATCATTTTTGCCCTGCCACTAACCACTCGTTCACTTTTTCTTTAATATTCTTTTTAACTTCCTCCCAGTCAACTTCCTGAAGCATTATGGGCGCCGGCTCATCGTCGGCGTCATTAAAATAAACCAAACTTTTTAATATATGAAGCTTGTTATAATTAATCTCGGCGTATTTCTTTTCAAAAAATCCAATAATTTCCTCCAGCGAATATCTTTTTAAAAGAAAAAAAATGTCAATAAAATCTTTTTTGCTGCCGCGGGATGAGGTAGCGTCAACTTTCATGGCCGCAATATCCCGCTCGTCGGCCATTTTTATTTTTTCAAAATCAAGGAGCGGAAAAATCAGTTTATACGGGTAACGCAAAAAGCTTACTCTAACTTGATCTAATATCCCATTAATCGTGCCTGCGGATTCGCTGGTAACTTGAAAATTGCCCAGCACAGACAGTACGGCCTTTATTTCCTGATTGGAAAAATCAGTCTGGCAAAACCAATCCAAATCAATTGACTCCCTGTGCCCAAGTTGAATCGCCAGAGCGGTGCCGCCAGCCAAATAAAATTTTTCAACTAAATCGCTTTGGCTTATTTTTTTCAAAACCAAACTCATTTCTTGGCTGATTGATTCTTTAAACATTTATTTTGATCAAAATTAAAATATTGACACCAAAAAGAAAATGACTTTTTATCCAGCGCCCGACTCTTTAAAAGAGTTTCCTTGATTTTTTTATCGCTGTAGGTTTTTCTGGCCCAGCGAAAATCCGCCTCATCTCCGTAATTAAGGATTCTTTCAATGATAAATCTCACATTTTTTTGTATATCAACCTTGGCCACATCCCAAAAAAGCGATCTTTTTGTAAGGGTTTGCATAAGACCTTTTGTAAAATAAGCTTTTGAGATAATTTTTTCAAATTTCGTAGCGAAAAATTTAAAAAGCGACGATGTTTATATGTAATATACTTTGTATAATCGGTTCGCTCGTTCCAAAAAGAAAAGCCGGCTTTTCTTTTTGTCTCTCGCTGCCAATTATAAGCGGAGGAGCTTTTAAAATTTTGCAGCCGAAATTTGGAAAAATTAGCCGAA
>Ga0210017_1001280_pt1 | contig 21872 bp, 18 predicted proteins | sample CryGeyCG2014_020_FD_183966 | JGI IMG/M metagenome (GOLD analysis project Ga0210017, IMG submission 183966) | Groundwater microbial communities from aquifer - Crystal Geyser CG08_land_8/20/14_0.20 (SPAdes) (version 2) | ecosystem: Environmental > Aquatic > Deep subsurface > Groundwater | place... | reverse complement strand
TTTGACCCTGATTCCGGCAAAAATGTTTATGCCCGTTTGGGACGATTTGGTGCAATGATTCAGATAGGAGAGGCTACCGATGATGAAAAACCAAAATTTGCAAGTTTACAAGGAACACAAACACTAGGAAATATTGAGCTAAAAGCCGCTTTAGAGTTATTTCAATTGCCAAAAACTTTAGGTACTTTTGAAGGTCATGATGTCATTGTTTCAAATGGCCGATTTGGCCCTTATATTCTTTTTGATAAGGTTTTTGTATCCTTGCCAAAAGGAGAAAATCCGATGAATGTTGATTTAGAAAGGGCTATTGATTTGATAAAAGAAAAGCAAAAAGCCGATGCTCCCATTGCGATGTATGAGAATTTTCCCGTTCAAAAAGGTGTTGGTAGATTTGGTCCTTTTATTAAATGGAATGGCATTTTTATTAACGTGAACAAAAAATATGATTACGATAATTTAACCCAACCAGATATTGTTAAACTTATTGAAGATAAAAAAACTAAAGATATTGACAAAGTAATTCATAATTGGGAAACCGAAGGTATAAAAGTTGAAAAGGCGCGTTGGGGAAGGTCAACCATCATTAAAGGAAAAGCCAAAATTGAATTACCTAAAACAATTGATGCCGAAAAGCTATCTTTGGAGGAGGTTAAAGCTCTAATCGAAAAAAATGCTCCCAAAAAGAAAGTTGCTAAAAAGAGTGTTGCTAAAAAGAGTGTCGTTAAAAAGCAGGTTGCCAAAAAGAAAATTACTAAAAAATAAGCTGTAATAGTATGTGGGCTCATTATTTAAAACCAGTAAATCAATCAACATTAGCGCATATTGTTTTAAATTCTAACTTAAGTTTAGGGCAACAAATTAAAATTCACACCCAAGAAAATGGTATTCCAGAAATTGAAGGTAATGAATTAGCCATCATTGGGGTAAAAGAAGACCGAAATTCGATTAACAACTTAGGAACAGGCTCCGATTTATCGCAAATAAGAAAGGAATTATATCAGCTATTCCCTGGAAATTGGCACAAAAAAATAGTTGATTTAGGAAATATTGAAAAAGGAAATGAAGTTTCAGACACCTATTTTGCCCTTAAAGAAATGGCTTCTTATCTGCTAAAAAAGAATGTAATATTGATTTTAATTGGAGGGGGTAATGATATTCTTTATGCTAATTATAGGGCTTATGACACCTTAGAACAGGTGGTAAATTTAGTTTCGGTAGATGCCAAATTTGATATTGGAAGTTTAGATGAGCCCTTATCATCAGAGACTTACCTCTATAAAATAATTATGGAAAAGCCGAATATTTTATTCAATTTTAGCAATATAGCCTACCAAACTTATTTTAATTCAAAACAAGAATTAGATTTGGTAAACAGTTTATTTTTTGATGCTTATAGACTTGGTGAAGTTTCACAAAATATTGCCATTGCCGAACCAGTTTTAAGAGATGCTGATATTGTTAGCATTGATATAAGTGCCATAAAATATACCGAAGCTAAAGCAAATAAAAACGCCTCTCCCAATGGTTTAACGGGTGTAGAAATTTGTGCCATAGCAAGATATGCTGGATTAAGCGACAAGGTTTCTTCGTTTGGCGTTTATGAATACAATCCAAAACTAGACACCGATTCGCAATCGGCTAAATTGATTGCACAAATGATTTGGTATTTTATTGAAGGTGTGAATTTTAGAACAAAAGATTATCCGTTTGAGAAAAAAGAAAATTACAAAAAATACATCGTTCCACTTGACGAACAAACCATAAATTTTTATAAAAGTCATAAGAGCGACCGCTGGTGGATGGAAGTAACAACAAGCAATAATAAGCGTAAAACAACGTTAATTCCGTGTACTTATCAAGATTATTTAGATGCTTGCAATCAAAATATTCCTGAGCGGTGGTTTAAAGCACTTAAAAAATTGAATTAATCAAGCCAAAATTAAATAACTGGTAAGCTTATTTAACAATAAAAAAAATTGTTTTTTTGATTAGATACACTAAATTTACGACTTGTTTAAGTTAATTTTATTTAATACGTTTACATTTTTTAATAATTATTTAAGAAAGATTTTAAAATATGAAAAGATTGTTTGGATATCTGCTACTAGCTTTTATAATGTTTAGTTGCGGATCGAATGATAGAGGGGAGTTGGTAGGTGTTAAATTTGGAGAAAAATGGCAACCCGAAAAGCCGTTTGGCATGGTGTTTATTCCCGGAGGTAGTTTTACCATGGGTAAAGAAGAAGAAGATACCAATGGCGCTTATGATGCACCCACAAAAACCGCTACCGTAAGACCTTTCTATATCGATGATACTGAAATTACTAATAGTGAATATAAAAAGTTTGTATTTTGGACAAGAGACTCAATAGCGCGAACAAGTTTAGCGCTTTATGCCGAAGAATTATCTTTTGGTGAGCAGGTTCAAAAAGGCAATAAATCTATTGGTATTCAACGTTATGCATTTAGGGTTGTCGATACAAGTAAAGCGTATCCTTACTATAAATATATGATGAATAATTATGGCGGTTTAGGGGATTTAAATTCACCTAGCGAAGGTAAATTCCTGAATTGGAATATTAGCCTAGAATGGGAAGTCAATAAATTCCCCGACCAATATTATTCAGAAGTTATGGATTCCTTATACTTACCGGTAGAAGATTCTTTCGACGCACATCGTTTATTAGACACCAAAAAAATAAAATACCGTTATTATTGGTTTGATAAAAACGCAGCCGCAAAAGATAATAAAGCACAACGTAAAGATTTCTTTAAAGAAGAAATTACAAGAGTTTATCCCGACACTACGGTTTGGGTTAAAGATTTCAATTATTCATATAATGACCCTGTGCACCAAGATTATTTTTGGCACAAAGCTTATAATGAATATCCTGTTGTGGGCGTTAACTGGCATCAAGCACGCGCTTTTTGCAATTGGCGAACAGTAAAGAAAAACAAATTTCTTTTAAGTAGAAATAAAGGCGCTATAGGCGATGTTGTTCCGTTTTTTAGGCTTCCAAGTGAAACCGAATGGGAATACGCTGCTAGAGGTGGTTTACAACATTCTAAATATCCTTGGGGTGGTCCATATATTATTAGCGATAAAGGTTGTTTTTTAGCAAATTTTAAACCAGAACGTGGCGATTATACGGCTGATGGTGCACTTTACACCGTTGAAGTTTATAGCTATAATGCCAATAATTATGGCTTATATAATATGGCTGGAAACGTATCAGAATGGACAGAAACATCTTATAATCCAACCTCTTATTATTTTAGCTCAACCCTAAACCCCGATGTTAAAGATGATGAAAACAAACGAAAAGTTATTCGCGGAGGCTCTTGGAAAGATGTGGCCTACTTTTTAGAAGTGAGCAGTAGAGATTATGAATATGCCGACACTGCTAGAAGTTATATCGGTTTTAGAACCGTACAAGATTATACAGGAACAAAATTAACAATCAATAAATAAATAACCCCCCCAAACTTAAAAAATAAATATCATGGCACAATCACAAGCAAAAAGACAATTTTATGTAATGGCCTATGGTCTAGGAGCATCAGTAGTAATATTAGGAGCATTGTTTAAAATATTACACTTTCAAATAGGGTTTTTAACAGGAGGTATTATGTTGTCTTTTGGTATGGGGGTAGAAGCCTTTATATTTGCATTATCGGCTTTTGAACCTGCCGATAAAGAATATGAATGGGATTTGGTTTATCCTGAACTTAGTCAAGGTATCGCTAGAGCAAAAGACCAACCTAAAGATGTTGAAGGCTTGTTAGCTCAAAAATTGGACAAAATCTTAGTTGATGCCAAATTAGATGCAGAATTGGTAGGTAAATTAACAGCCAGCATCAAAAATTTTCAATCGGCCAGCTTAAGTGTAGCACCGGTAATAGAATCTATTGCAGCTACAAATAGCTATAGTGTGCAGTTAAACATTGCATCAACCCAAATGGAATCATTAAATAATTTATACAAATCACAATTGGAGACCTCTGCTAAGCAAGCCGAAATCAATGAAGCGATTGTTGAAAATGCTTCAAAAATGAAGGAACAAATGGAATCATTAGCAACGAATCTATCTTCATTAAATGGTATTTACGGAGGTATGTTATCTGCCATGTCAAATTCTAGAAAATAGTATTATTAAACTAAATTAAACAAAAGAATTATGGCATCATCAAAGCTATCGCCAAGACAGAAAATGATCAATTTGATGTATTTAATTTTTATAGCCATGTTGGCTATGAATATGTCAAAAGAAGTACTCTCTGCATTTGGCTATATGAAATTAAAGCTAGAAGATGGCAATACAACATTGGCCACTAAAAATCAAGCAGCCTTTGAAAGTCTCGCCTCTAAAGCAATCGACCAAAAAGCAAAATATGAATCTTTAAAAATTAAGGCAGATAAAATTAAAGACCTATCTGACAATTTTTTTGAATATCTAGATAAATTAAAAGCCGAATTATCAAAAACCATTATCAATCCAAACGACTTTGAAAAGATGGACGGAACCGATATTGTTGATCAATATTTTTTTACTGGAGGCGATATAAACAAAAATGGACAGGCCTTTTTAACGAATATGAAAAACTACCGCGATGAAGTTAATGGTATTTTAGGAAAAGATTATGCTGCTATAAGCCCCACGGTTAACCAACGTTTTCAAACAGATGACGTAACCGATAGAGAAGGTAGCAAACAAAGCTGGCTAAAATATTATTTTGAAGGCTATCCACTTATTGCCTCTTTAACGCGATTCACTCAAATTCAAGCCGATATTAAAGAAACAGAATCCGATATTTTATCGGCAATGCTTCAAGGTCAGTTAGAGAGTGATGTGTCATTAACTAATTATGAAGCCATTGTGGTTGCTGATAAAACTGCCTTTTTTGAGGGCGAAAAGTTTACCGGTAAAATTTATTTAGGCCGAAAAGACCCAACCCTTAAAGCTCAAAAAGTAGTGATTAATGGCAGTGAAATTAAAGAGGCTGATATCCAAAAAGGTCAGGTCATTTTAAACTTTCCCGCAGGTGCCATAGGTTCACGAGACATTAAAGGAGAGTTTTACTTTAAAGAAGGCGATTCAATAGTGAAAATACCTGTTGCAAACACTTACGCCGTTGTTCCTAAACCAAATAGTGCGGTGATTTCGGCCGATAAAATGAATGTGGTTTACAGGGGAATTCCTAATCCAATTACCATTTCAATGCCCGGAATCTCTAATGATAAAATATCTGCTTCAGCGCAAGGATTAACACGTGTTAAAAATTCAGGTAGCTATATGATGAATCCGGGAGCTGGACGCACCACAAAAATTTCGGTTACAGGCGTGCGTTCTGATGGTGTAAAAGTTAGTAGTGCAAAAGAATTTAGAATCAAAGATATTCCAGCACCCGTTGGAACCATTAGAGGCGAACTAGGTAATGATGTTTTAAAAATGCCTAGAACAAGTTTGGGCGTTGCAACCATAGGTGCAACCTTGCCTGATTTTGATTTTGATTTAAACCTTACCGTTATTAGTTTTAGTATTAAAGTACCGGGTAAACCGACCATAAATATTGAAGGAACGCGCCTTAATGAAGCGGGGAAAAATGCCCTAAGTCATACAAGACAAGGTGATAATGTGATGATTTTAAATATTAAAGCAAAATTAGTAGGAAACGATAATTATTATCTTAAAAAAATATCACCTGTTATTATTGAAATCACTAATTAAAATAATTGAAGATGAAGAGATTAATTTTATTGTGTTTAATTTTAGGTTTTTCTAACCATATAAGAGCACAAGCAAATTTGTTAAATGCTTTATTTCCAGAGGAGGTAGGCGTAAAAACAGCAGCCCAAATAGCAGCTGATAATGACCGCCCATTGCCCTATGAATACATTGACGATAGAGATATTTTATGGTCTAAAGTAGTTTGGGAATATGTTGATTTAAATGAAAAAATGAATTTGCCTTATTATTATCCTATTGATACGGTAAATATTAGCAACAAACGCCGTTCTTTATACGATACCCTTATGAAAGGTATAAAAAAAGGCGATATTGTTGATGTTTATGATGATTCCTATTTTCAAGATCGATTAACATTAAAGGATATTACTCAACGATTAAGCAGACGCGACACCACCAATACGGGTTTTGATAAACTTAATGCTGGAGAAAAATTAACAAAAGAAGATATTGATATCCGAAACATAACTTCGGCTGATATTGAAGGCTTTAAAATAAAAGGTGTTTGGTATTTTGACAAACGTCAAGCGGAATTGAAATACCGCTTATTAGGTATGGCACCCGTAGCTCCCGATGTTAACTTTATTGATAGTGATGATGCACAAGATAATTTGGTGGAATTGTTTTGGGTTTGGTTTCCCGATGCGCGCGAAACCCTTTATCAAATGAAAGTATTTAACCCCAAAAATGCAGCACAATCACTTTCATACGATTTAATTATTAATGCCCGACGTTTTAGTTCTAGCATTTATAAAGAGGAAAATATTTATGACAATCGCGAAATTGCCGAATTTATTAAGGGAAATGCCCTTTATCAGGTTCTTGAATCAAGACGCATCAAAGAAGATGTACGCAATCGCGAAATAGACATGTGGCAGTACTAAAACTAAAATTTACCATATTTAAACTCCTGCTTTTGTAGGAGTTTTTTATTTAAAGCATTATACATTGCGCTAAGATGAAAGTTGATTATATAATTGTTGGGCTTGGGCTTGCTGGCATTGCCTTTGCCGAAACATTATTCAAAAACCACAAAACTTTTGTCGTTTTTGACAATTGCTCTCAACAAGCATCAATTGTAGCCGGCGGCATGTATAATTCAGTTACCTTAAAACGCTATACTCCCGTTTGGTTGGCAAAAGAACAATTAGCGGTTGCCCTGCCATTTTACAAATCACTAGAAGAAAAGTTTAATATTAAACTCGATTATAAAGTTCAGGATGCGCGTGTTTTAAGCTCGGTTGAAGAACAAAATAATTGGTTCACAGCAAGTGATAAACCAGCGTTGTCTAACGAATTATCTACCGAATTGGTGACAAATAACAATAATGCTTTAAAAGCGCCTTTTAAATTGGGAATGCTTAAAAATACAGGGCGAATTGACACAGCATTGCTTTCAAAAACTTACAAAAAACACTTATTAGATAGCGGTCTATTATATGAACAATCCTTTAAATATGCCGAGTTAGTTATAAAGGAAGATTCGGTAGAATACAAAACAATATCAGCTCGCAAAATTGTTTTTTGCGAAGGCTTTGGGATGAAAAAAAATCCGTTTTTTAAGGATTTACCTATGCAGGAATCAAAAGGGGAATTACTCATTATTAAGGCTCCAAAATTAAAAATTGATTTTTTGGCAAAAGGCCCCGTTTTTGTTATGCCTTTAGGAGCCGATTTATATAAAGTTGGGGCAACCTTTAATTGGAATGATAAAACCAATCTTACCACAGAAGCGGGCAAAAATGAATTACTTGTAAAATTAAAATCTTTTGTAAATACCGATTTCGAAATTAATAAACAATTGGCGGGCGTTAGACCGACCGTAAAAGACCGAAAACCTTTATTAGGAACCCATCACCAATATAAAAACATAGCCATTTTTAACGGACTCGGCACTAGAGGCGTTATGATTGCACCTTATGCCGCGCCTTTTTTATTCAATCATCTGGAATTTCAAGACGATTTGCCAAAAGAATTAGCGATTAGTCGGTTTTGATTTTTCAAAATCTACAAACATATTGATGTATATCAATCGTGATAAACGCAAACTTAACGGACTTAATACCGCTAAGGCTATCGACATAAAAATCAAATTTTCAACAAAAGTTAAACCAATTAAGTAGCCAATTAAAAATAAAATAACCGCTGCTATAACTGTTAATCCGTAGGTTACATACATTGCTCCATAAAAAAAAGAAGGCTCAATCATAAATTTAAATTGACAACTCGGGCAGTGATCGTGAATTTTCAAAACATTTTTAAAATTAAAGGCACTGTGGTTGATAAAAAAATCACCATTTTGACATTTCGGACACTTATTGTGGAAAATACTATATACTTTTGTCCCCTTTTGTAACATTTTATAAACCATCCTTTATAATTAACTTTGCAAATATAATTTTAATAAAAACTAATCATTAAGATAACATGCTAAATGTTTATAATTTATGCGTTTCATTCTCGGGAGAAGAACTTTTTTCTAACATCTCTTTTAGATTAAACTCGGGAGACCGCGTAGGACTTATCGGAAAAAATGGCGCTGGAAAATCAACACTTCTTAAAATAATTTCAAAACAAATACCCTTCGAAAGTGGTTCAATGGCTTTTGATAAAACCATTTCTATCGGCTATCTTAAACAAGATTTAGATTTTGAACTTGGCAAAACGGTTATTGAAGAAGCTTATACCGCTTTTACCGAAATAAAAAAATTAGAAAAAAAATTAGATGAAATTAATGCTGAATTATTAGCACGAACCGATTATGAAAGTGACTATTACCACCAATTGATTCATGATTTAACCGAAAACCAACACCAATATGAAATGGTTGGCGGTTATAATTATCAAGGTGAAGCCGAAAAAATATTGATAGGCTTGGGTTTTAAACCTGTTGATTTTAATAAAACTACTGATACCCTTTCGGGAGGATGGCGCATGCGAATTGAATTAGCTAAACTTTTGATGCAAAAACATGACGTCCTTTTATTGGATGAGCCTACAAACCATTTAGATATCGAGTCAATTATTTGGCTGGAACAATTTTTAAAGAATTTTGCAGGTGCTATCATGATTGTTTCGCACGATAGAATGTTTTTAGATAATGTTACCAATAGAACCATTGAAATTTCATTAGGAAAAATCTACGATTACAAAAAAAACTATTCAGAGTTTTTAATTCTTCGTGCCGATTTAATAAACCACCAATTATTAGCTCAAAAAAATCAGACAAAATCAATTGAGCAAACCGAAAAACTTATCAATAAATTTAGAGCTAAGGCTAGTAAAGCTTCAATGGCGCAATCTTTAATCAAAAAGTTAGACAAAATTGAGCGTATTGAAGTTGATGTGGTTGATAAATCGGTGATGAAAGTTAAATTTCAAATTTCTAAACAACCCGGCAAAATAATATTTGAAGCCGAAAACCTATCAAAAAATTATGATGATAAAAAAGTGCTTTCGGGCATAGATTTACTAATTGAACGCAGTAGTAAAATAGCATTTGTAGGTCAAAACGGACAAGGAAAATCGACCTTAGCAAAAATTTTAGTTGAAGAAATTGATTTTAAAGGTCATTTAAAATTAGGCCACAATGTTGAAATCGGCTATTTTGCTCAAAATCAATCAGAGTATTTAGACCCAGAAAGAACAGTGCTGCAAATTGCTGAAGATGCCGCGAATGATACAAACCGTGCCAATGTTAGAGATTTACTAGGCGCTTTTTTGTTTGGACAAGAAGCCATTGATAAAAAAGCGAAAGTTTTATCGGGTGGTGAACGTAACCGTTTGGCATTATGTAAGTTAATGTTGACTCCTTTTAATGTTTTGGTAATGGATGAACCTACAAATCATCTTGATATGGCTTCTAAAAGCGTGTTAAAACAAGCGTTAAAGAATTTTGAAGGCACCTTAATAATCGTTTCACACGATAGAGACTTTTTACAGGGTCTTACCGATAAAGTCTATGAATTTAAGGATGAAAAAATTAAAGAATACCTCGGCGATATTGATTATTTTTTAGAATCTCGAAATGTTGAAAACCTTCGAGAGGTAGAAAAACGAACTAAATTAACAAGTTTTAATAAAAAAGAAAAAAACAATAACAGCCAAAATATTTTTAATCCCGAATTAAAACAGCTTCAAAATAAATTAAAAAACTCAGAAAACGACATTGCAAAATTAGAAAAGGAAATCGCTAATTTAGATTTGCAATTAGCTGATTTTAACAAAGCTAAAAATTTGAATTCAAACCCCGATTTTTTTAAAAAATATCAAAAAAGCAAAGCCCAACTTGAACAATTGATGACCAAATGGGAATCTATACAGGAACAAATTGACACTTTTTAAGAGCGTTTTTAGAACAAATGGTTTATTAGAACTGCGATATTAACACCCGAATTACTTTTGTTATTAAATAATTTTTTTCATTTTTATATTTATTAACTAATTGTTTATATTTACATCGTTGTATCTTAATGCCAAAGGGGGGATTATCTACAGTAAATAAATTCTGTAAAAATGAAACAAAACTACTTTCTATTGATTGTTGTATTGGTTTTGGTGTCATGTAGCGACATTAAAACCAATAAAACACTTAGTGATTTAACTGCAAAAACCGAAGCCTTCAATTCATTTAAACACACCATTTTTAAAAATGAATTATTGACATTAGCAAATACAGCTAAGCTCGATGATACTTTTAAGGGAAAATATGAAATTGTTGTGAAATTTGACAGCTTAACAGCAGATTATTTCAATTATTTAGATTCTTTGAAAAGCCAAACATTCAATGCGGCCTTTCTTGATAAAAAAGAAAAACATCCTTATTATCTTCAAAATGAATTTTTTAAAGAAAAGACTGTAACTGTTAAAGGTCAACAATTTTTAGAGACCATTAACGTGTTCAATAAAAATTTAGGACTTTTATTAGAGTCCGATTTTCCAGATACCAAAAAACTAATAGATTCTTTATTAAGTACAAAACCTATCAAAATTTCGGATACTCAAGAAGAAGATTGGTTATCTTATCAATTTAAAGGTGTTGACAATCAAGCTGCTATTTCAAATATCACTTTGATGCAATCGGCTATTGAGAGTGTTAAATCACAGCTCATGAAAAACATTATGGGTGATGAGCAATTTAGCGCTAGCGCTTATAAAGTAGATGTAGTTTTAGAAAAAACGAATTATTATGCTGGCGATAAAGTAAGAGGCAAACTCTTTATCAACAAATCGGTAGAGAATTTAAAACCTAAGGAAGTCGTTTTAAATGGCGTAAAACTTGATCAAAAGTATTTTAAAAATGGGGAAGTTGAAATTGCCATTGATGCACCGGCAGCTGCCGGAGACTATCCTATTGAAGGTCAATTGACAATTTCACAAGGCAACTTAGAGATGACCCTATATTATAATAAATCTTATACAGTGGTTGCTAAAACAAAAGGACCTACGGAACAAACAAATGCCAATACGGCTATTAAAACTAAAAAGGGATCTAATACAAAAATTGTTACACAACCAAAAAACAACAGCCTTACTAATTTAGAAAAACCAGTTATCGAAATAAGGGGTAATGTTGCCGATAATAATGGCATCATTAAGTTAACAAGAAGCAATTTTATTACAAGTTCAATTGATGTGTTGATTCCAAATTCTGATTTAGTAGTAGTGGTTTCAGAATTTAGTTTTAAACCTCAAGACCAGCCTACACAAAAAGTATATGGAAATCTATTAAGTAGAAATTCTATATCAATTATAAATAAATCAAAACGCGGAAGGCAATTTAAAATTTTTAATTTAAAAATTAGTTTGAAATCAAACCCAAGTTTTAGATTAAAAGTGCCCGAAGCCGTAACAGTAGAATTAATAGATTAAACTTAACTAACTCAACTCAGCAATACCCACCGTGATTTAGTTCACAGGTGGGTATTTTTTCATGATTTCGGTTACAAATTCTTTAATGCGTTCTTCTTTTTTAACTTTATCATCTGAAAAATTAAGCAATCCAACACCCACGCCTTGCCAAGCCAATTCCTTTGTAGTGGTGTCTATAATATCAATAAAAAGAGTTCCTTCGGTCGATTTTATAACTTGGTCATACATGCCACGGCCGTAAAAACCAGAACCGTAATACCAAGGATACCAGCCGTAATAATTATTGTCGTAAACGTCAATATTTTCCTTTGATTTTGTAAAAATGCTCACCAAAACATCGGGATTTTCTGATTTGGTCATACCCTTTGCGAGCAATTGATCTTCAATGGCATGTAAAATGCGTCGCTTGTCTAAATCGGATAATTCTACATTGTCAATTCCCTTTTTATAAAAGGCAAAAGTTTTGAATTTTGAAAAATCAGTTTTATTGTCGTAATCGGAAGTTACCTTTACAGATACACATGAAACGGCACCAAAAAGTAACAGAATCAAGAAAGATTTTAATAGTTTCATATAATAGGATTTTAAAGTTTCTTAGTCTGAAAAATTATTAATTTTTTACAATCCAGTTTTAAATAGTTTATTTAAAACCACGTCGGCCACCAAATTTGGTAGCGTTATTTTTAAGTTTTTATTAGATTCCATCGCACGTTTGGCACTAAAAATAGCCCCTTCATTTCTAGCCCAACTGCGTCTTGAAATTCCATTAGTTACATCCCAAAATAACATTGATTTTAGATTGTTTGTCATTGTTAATGAACCATCAAGAACCATACCGAATCCACCGTTTATAACCTCTCCCCATCCAACGCCACCACCATTGTGAATGGATACCCAAGTAGCGCCTCTAAAACTATCGCCAATAACATTTTGAATAGCCATATCGGCCGTAAAACGAGAGCCGTCATAAATATTTGAAGTTTCCCTAAACGGGGAATCTGTTCCCGACACATCGTGATGATCTCTGCCTAAAACGATAGGGGCTGAAATTTCACCATTTAAAATAGCTTCATTAAAAGCTTCAGCAATTTTAATACGTCCAATGGCATCGGCATATAAAATCCGCGCTTGTGAACCCACCACCAAATTGTTTTTGTGAGCACCTTTTATCCAATGTATATTGTCTTGCATTTGTTGCTGTATTTCGGCAGGCGATTCTAATTTTAATACCTCCAATACCTTTATTGCTATGGCATCAGTCTTTGCTAAATCTTCGGCAGTTCCACTGGTGCACACCCATCTAAAAGGTCCAAATCCGTAATCAAAACACATGGGTCCCATTATGTCTTCAACATACGAATGGTATCTAAAATGTTTGCCAGAATTATCCATAACGGCCGCGCCAGCCCGCGACGCTTCTAATAAAAAGGCATTGCCATAATCAAAAAAATAGGTGCCTTTTGCAGTGTGTTTATTGATGGCAGCCACGTGTCGTCTTAAAGTTGCCTGAACGTGTTCTTTAAATTCCTTAGGATTGCTAGACATGAGCTTATTGGCGTCTTCAAAACTCAAATCACAAGGATAATAGCCACCTGCAAAAGGATTGTGTAAGGAGGTTTGGTCACTTCCTAAATCGACATAAACAGCTTCGGCATCAAATTTTTCCCAAACTTCTACAATATTTCCCAAATAAGCGAGCGAAACAATTTCTTTATTTTTTTTAGCAGTTTTAACACGATTAACCAATACCTCTAAATCATCAAATACTTCGTCAACCCAAGCCTGTGAAAGGCGTGTATTTACGGCTTTTGGGTTAATTTCGGCAACAACCGTTACACATCCGGCAATAGTTCCTGCTTTTGGTTGTGCGCCACTCATACCACCTAAACCCGAAGTTACAAATAACTTGCCCGATAAATCTTCGCCGTGTTTTGCTATTTTTCTACCGGCGTTTAGCACCGTAATGGTAGTGCCGTGAACAATGCCTTGTGGTCCGATATACATATAACTTCCCGCCGTCATTTGTCCGTATTGAGTAACACCCATAGCGTTAAATTTTTCCCAATCATCTTGTTTTGAATAATTTGGAATCATCATTCCGTTAGTTACCACCACTCTTGGTGCATTTTTAGAGGAAGGAAATAATCCCATCGGATGACCGGAATACATCACTAAAGTTTGTTCATCAGTCATTTGGGACAAATATTTCATCGTCAATAAATATTGCGCCCAATTTTGAAAAACTGCACCATTGCCTCCATAAGTAATCAACTCATGGGGATGCTGTGCAACTAAAGGATTCAAATTGTTTTGAATCATCAACATCAAGGCTTTTGCTGCGGTGCAATTTCCAGGATAATCGGAAATTGGTCGCGCATAAATAGCGTAATCGGGTCTAAACCGATACATATAAATTCGGCCGTAATCATTGAGTTCTTCTAAAAATTCGCTACCTAAAATTTCGTGATATTTTGTATCAAAATAACGCAAAGCATTTTGCAAGGCTAATTTTTTTTCAGCATCTGATAGGCAGTCTTTTCGTTTTGGGGCGTGATTTATTTTAATATCATAAGCCTTTGGTTTTGGCAACTCATCCTGAATCCCTTGTTTTATAGCGCGTTGAAATGAATTCATAATTTGTTCTTTTTTGAAGTTAGGGAATTTGTTTTAACCTCATAACCATAAGGACAATGTCTGCAAGCACTTTTGCAACAATAGCCTCTTTGCAAATGGTATTTTTCGGTAAAAACCCGATAGCCTTCTTTTGTAACATAATAAAGGTCAGAAGTGGTTTCATTTGAATCTTTCATCTGGCAAAAATACGTTATGGTTTACTTTTTTACGACTATTTTTCCGTTTTTAATAACGCGTTCTATTTGGCGTAGGTCGCTTATATTTTTTGTAGGATTGCCTTTTACAATTAGTAAATCGGCATAGTTGCCAACCTTGAGTTCGCCCACTTTTGGTAGCTCTAAAACGGTTGCGCTTATTGAGGTTGCCGATTCTAAAACGGCCATTGTACTCATGCCATATTCAACCATCAGTTCAAATTCTTTGACATTATTACCGTGTTCAAAAACCCCAACATCACCACCGGCAACTATGGTAACACCAGCCTGTAAAGCCTGTTTAAAACTGATAACTTTTTGTGTGATTCGCGCCGGAGTTTTTGTTTTATTAGGAATCCAACCATTGTATTGCGAGATAGCATAACCAGCAAAAAGTGTTGGGCAAAGGGCTACATGATGTTCTTTCATCAATTCAAAAATTTCGGGAGTTCCATCATCGCCATGCTCTATAATTTTAACACCTGCTAAAATAGCGCGACGCATTCCCTCTTCTGTACTGGCGTGTGCAGCAACATAGCGGCCACTACTAGCGGCGGTTTCAACAATTAATTTGAGTTCTGAAAGGCTAAATGTAGGCATAGAGGTCTTATTTTCTCCCCAGCGATAATCGGCATAAACCTTGATAAAATCGGCTCCGGCACTTATTTGTGAACGCACGGCTTTGATTAGATTTTCGCCATCAGCTTCCTGCGCGCCAAGCGGAATAATAATTTCGGGGGCAAATCCTTTTGGGCCATAACTTCCAGTGGCTACGAGGGCTTTGCTACAAATTTGTAAACGAGGGCCTTCAATAACACCATCGTCAATTGCTTTTTTTAAACCAAAATCGGCGTAACCTGCCCCTTCAGTTCCTAAATCGCGTGCAGAAGTAAAACCCGCCTCCAAGGTTTTTTTTGCATTGATGGTGGCTTTTGCAACACGATAGGATTGCGATTCGGTTAAAACCTGATCATTCCACGATTTTTGATTGTAAGGATATAAAAACATGTGGGTATGTCCTTCAATTAAGCCGGGTAAAAGTGTCGTTCCTTTTAGATTGACCAACGTTTTTTTGTCGAAATTTTTGAGTTGTTGCAAAGGACCGACAAAAGAAATTGTGTCTTGGCTTACCTGAACCACCCAATTTGAATTTATTTGATGACCGTCAAAAACGTAATCGGGTTGTAAAATGTAAGTTGTTAATTGCTGTGATTGTGATGAAAAGCTGATTAAAGATAAGAAAAGAAAAAAACGAAAGACTTTCATAGTACAAGAAAATAAAATTATTTTTACCAAAATTACTTAAAAGCATCAATTTGCAAGACTTTTTTAACAACAAATCTATCTTTAACGAAGCCTTAAAATGGGCTGTTGCCGAAGAAAATTCGGTTGAAGTAGTTATAAAACGTGAAGATTTGTTGCATCACGAAGTTTCGGGCAACAAATTCAGAAAATTAAAATACAATTTGCTAAAGGCTAAAGCCGATGGTTATAACACGTTACTCACTTTTGGTGGCGCTTTTTCAAATCACCTAGCGGCAACGGCAGCCGCTGGTTTTTTATTTGGATTTAAAACCATTGGTGTGATTCGGGGTGATGAATTGGCCTTTGATTTTGCCCAAACTTTGGGGCAAAATCCGACTTTAACATTGGCACATCATTATGGCATGCAGTTCAAATTTGTGAGTAGAACACTTTATAGGCTTAAAAATAGTGCAAATTTTAGCGCAAATTTACATACTGAATTTGGTACTTTTTATGAACTTCCCGAAGGCGGAACCAATGATTTAGCCATAAAAGGATGCGAAGAGATACTAAAACCGCAAGATGATGCGTTTGATTATATTTGTTTGGCTGTGGGAACTGGTGGCACTATTTCGGGAATTATAAATGCCTCACAAAAACATCAAAAAGTATTAGGATTTCCAGCTTTAAAAGGTAATTTTTTGACAAGTGAAATCAAAAATATGATAAAGCCAAAAGTAAATTGGCAACTCATAAACGATTACAATTTTGGTGGCTATGCTAAAGTTTCAAAAGAATTAATTACTTTTATCAACGAATTTAAAACAGAAACAAACATTCCACTCGATGCGGTTTATACCGGTAAAATGATGTTTGGCTTGGCAGATTTAATCCGAAAAGGGTCTTTTAAAAAAGGGAGCAAAATTCTGGTAATTCACACAGGTGGGTTACAAGGAAATAACGGGATGAATGTTTTTTTGAAAAAAAAGTATAATATAGAAATTAGGTAAAAAATGAATTTTAAAAATGCCCTTATTGGAATACTCATCAGCCTTTTTTTGGCTAGCTGTGGTTCGCATAAAAACACAACCGTTTACAAAAAATACGTTCCTAAAAAGCGTCCAAAATTGGTAGTTGTCATTCCGAAAAAGGATATTGAAGAAGCTGATCAGGTTTTTGAAAAAGTAAAAATTGAAGTAGTAAATCCAAAACAGGCAACCCTAGATTATATCAATGCCTTCGCACCATTGGCAATTATTGAAATGAAAAAATACAACATTCCGGCAAGTATAACTTTAGCACAAGGCGTTTTAGAATCGCGCAGTGGGCGAAGTGAATTGTCTTTAGAATCTAACAATCATTTTGGTGTTAAATGTCACGAAAATTGGAAAGGTGATTATGTTATTCACGACGATGAAGAAAAAGGGGAATGTTTTAGAAAATACGAGCATCCATTGGGCTCTTATCAAGATCATTCCCTATTTTTAACCTCAAGACCGCGCTATTCTTTTTTATTCAAACTTAAACAAGATGACTATAAGGCTTGGGCAAATGGACTCAAAAAAGCCGGTTATGCGACCGATACTAGTTATCCAAGCAAATTGATTAAAATTATTGAAGATTATCAACTGTTTCTTTATGATGAAGAGGTTTTGGGTTTAAATAAAAAGCATAAAAAAAACTTAGACGAGCTTGACAATATAGACAAGAATGTAAGTGATAGCATTATAAAAACAACGGTGGCTTTTAATAATGACAAATCATTAAATAACCAAATGCATACGGTTTTAAAAGGGGAAACTTTATATGCACTTTCAAAAAAATATCAAGTTAATATTGACGATTTAAAACGGTGGAATAAGCTTGGTTCTAACGCTATTTCAGTTGGTCAAATTTTAATTGTTAAAAAAGACAATGCCCAGTAAAACTGAGCATTGTCTAACAAAATATTCAAACTAAATCAACTATTTAAATGTTCCTCTTTGATGGTTCTTTTTTGATTTATTAAAATGGGATTTTACCGTGGTTTCATTATTTTTTTTCCAATTTTCAAATTGAGTAGGGGTTAAAATGCTTTTTAATTCGTTTTGAAAAACAAGTTTTGCATCTAAACCTTTAGTCATTAAACTAAAATGTTCGTCGGAGGTGGGTTGTTTGCCGGCTAAACGGTCTTTAAGCATTTGGGTTTTAAGTGGTGCCAAATCTTGCGCTTGTTTTAAAACAAGCTTATAGACCTTTTTTTGTTGGTCTGAGTTCAAATCTAAATGCAGGGCTATTCTTTTAGATCTTAAATCTGCATTCTGTTCTACGGTAAACTGGTTTTTGATTCCTCTGTCATTGCATAGGGATTGGTTTTGCGAATAAGCGCCAAATCCTAACAATACAACTAATACGATTGCTAATTTTTTCATCTTGTTTATTATTAAATGATTTTTAATTAAATTACACTACTTTGACCTAGCTATTTATAAAAGGTTTATTTTTGAAGCATAATTTAACACCCGATTAACATTTTAGCATTTTATGAAAAAGATTTTCATTATTTTACTGTTGGTTTTTTCGTCCGGGTTTGCCCAAACTACCGAAGTTGTTGTCGATTTAAGCTCACCTTATGCAACCATAAAAACACATTTATATTTTTTACAACCCAATTCTTACCACCCTGATAAAGCGGCAAAAACCATTTATGGGTATAAAGATGAACAAGCCCAACAAAAAGCAATTAGGCTTAAAAAAATACTCGATGGCAAAGGCTTGCGCATTGATATGACACAACTGTCAAAAAATGAGGATTATGTCGATTCAACAAGTGTTGATAAAAAACATATTTTTGTTTTGTTCCCCAAAAAATTTCCCGAAATCTATCTCGAAAAGATTGGTAATAATTGGTATTATTCGGCCGAAACCATTGATCAAATTAACCAAATTTATGAGAGTGTTTATCCTTGGGGGACTTCATTTATAAATGATTATATCCCAAAACCACTCCACAAATCTTTTCTAAATTTTGAAATTTGGCAATATCTAGGTTTTCTCATTATAATTTTAATTGGTGTTTTAATTTACCATCTTTTTAAACGCCTGGTCTATTTTATTTTGACAAAAGTAGAAAGGGTTTTAGTAAAAAATACAAGTGAAGCTGTAAATCAAGCCATCAATAGGCTGTCAAGACCTCTAACACTCATTTTCGCTTTTTGGATTGTAGAAAAATTGCTGCCAATTCTTCAAATGCCATTAAATATCAATAGATTTCTACTTTTAGGTTTAGAAATCGCTAAAATAGTATTTTGGATTTATGTATTCTTAAAATTGGTTGCCGTTGTTATGCAAGTTTACGCTGATATCGCTTCAAAAACCGAGAGCAAATTAGACGACCAAATCATACCTATTTTAAAGAATTTACTCCGCGGTTTAGTAATGATGGTTGGTGTTTATAACCTCTTGAAAATACTTGGTGTCGATACAACCACACTTATTGCGGGAATTTCAATAGGTGGTTTGGCCTTGGCCTTAGCATCGCAAGATACCGTAAAAAATCTCATCGGTACGTTTATGATTTTTTTAGACCATCCTTTTCAGATAGGCGATTGGATTGAAGCGGGCGTTGTTGCTGGAACTGTAGAAGAAGTTGGATTTAGATCAACGCGAGTGCGCGCCGCCGACACCTCTTTATTTCAAATTCCTAACAGTGCTTTGGCCGAGATGATTGTAAATAATAAAGGTTTGCTTTTGTTTAGACGCTATAATACGCAACTGGGTTTGCGATACGATACACCTCCCGAGCTTATCGAAGCCTTTGTAGATGGCGTTAGAGAAATTATCAAAGTGCATCCCGATACGAGAAGCGATGCTTATAATGTTGAATTTGTCGGATTTGGCGACTCTGCGCTTCTTATTTTATTAAACACTTATTTTACTGATTTAGGTTGGAATGAAGAACAATCTTCGAGACATCGTTTGCATATTGCCATTTTAAAATTTGCCAAAGAAATTGGCGTTGAATTCGCATTCCCTTCTACTTCCGTAATTATTGAACAATTTCCCGAAAAAAAAGGACTTGATTTGAACTATAAAATTGATTCTAATAAAATTGAACACGCCATTAAAAACGCTGTAAATAAATTCAAAATACCTCAAAAATAAGCTATTATGAAAATTAAATTAATTTTTTTGCTCACGCTAATAATGGTTTATTCGTGCAAAACCGATAGAGCCAGAGCACCAAAAAACCAAGTTACTGAAACCAACATCAAAACCGAAATAAAAAAAAAATTAAATGCTTATGCTACCGTAAAATTAACAGCCGATTTAAGTGTCTTATCTGAAAATCAAAAAAAGATGATTCCCCTTTTGATTCAAGCTGCCGATAGGATGAATGAACTGTATTGGATTGAAACTTATGGTGATAAGCGGGCACTTTTAGACAAAATTTATGAAAAAGAAACTAAAGATTTTATCGAAATTAATTACGGCCCTTGGGATCGCTTAAACGATAATAAACCCTTTATTTCGGGTGTTGGTGAGAAATCATTAGGGGCTAATTTTTACCCTCAAGATATGCAAAAAAAGGAATTTGAAGCCTTTAAATCTAAAGACAAAGCAAGCCTTTACACCTTTGTAAGGCGCAATGAAGATACCGGCACTTTGTTTACCGTTCCTTATTATCAAATGTTTGATGTTCAGCTAAAACAAGTTGCTGGTTTGCTAAGCCAAGCGGCTGTTTTAGCCGAGGATGCAGGCTTAAAAAAATATTTGTATTTGCGTGCTAAAGCCTTGTTAAACGATCGCTATTATGAGAGTGATATGGCGTGGATGGATATGAAAACCAATCAATTGGATATTGTGATTGGCCCAATAGAAACTTACGAAGACCAATTATTTGGCTATAAAGCCGGCCACGAAGCCTATGTGTTGATTAAAGATATGGAATGGAGTAAAAAGCTTTCTCATTTTATAAGTTTTTTGCCAGAGTTGCAAACCAATTTACCTGTTGACTCCATCTATAAAAAAGAAACAGCCGGCACTAACTCCGATTTAAATGCCTATGATGTGGTTTATTATGCTGGTCAAGCAAACTCTGGAGGTAAAACCATTGCCATTAATTTGCCAAATGATGAAAATGTTCAACTTAAAAAAGGCTCTCGCCGTTTGCAATTAAAAAATGCTATGCAAGCTAAATTTGATAAAATAATGGTTCCCATAGCAAATTTGCTTATCGCTAATGACCAACAACAATACATAAAATTTGATGCCTTTTTTGCAAATACTATGTTTCACGAAGTGGCCCACGGATTGGGTATTAAAAACACCATTAACGGTAAAGGCACTGTTCGCGAGGCTTTAAAACAATATTATTCTGCTTTAGAAGAAGGTAAAGCAGATATTTTAGGACTTTATATGGTTCAGCAACTACACGATAAAGGTGAATTAAGTGGCGATATGAAAGATTATATGACTACCTTTTTAGCCAGTATTTTTAGGTCTGTCCGTTTTGGAGCGGCCGATGCTCATGGAATTGCCAATATGGTGCGCTTTAATTTTTTTAAACAAGCGAATGCTTTTACTAGAAATCCAGATGGCACATACAGTGTAAACTATGAAAATATGAGTCTGGCTATGAAAGATTTATCACAATTAATCCTTTCCCTTCAAGGCAATGGCGATTTTGAAGGGGTGGCGCATTTGGTAAAAACCAAGGGTATTATTGATACACAATTACAAAAAGATTTAGACCGCTTAAGCGATGCCAACATTCCTGTTGATGTTATTTTTGAACAGGGAATAGAGCAGCTAGGATTAAAAAAATAAAATAGGGCATTTATTATAAAATTGCAACTTCTTTACTTAAAAAAAGCTAAAGGCAAATGTTAATGGAGGCTAATCCCCCTCTTGAAATCGAAGATTCAACCACTTCATAAAAAATATAAACTTTAGTTATAGGGCTTAGGGGTATGTTTTAGTTTAAAATGCAAATATTTCATTTTGTTAAGACAACTTTAAAGTATTCACAGTGATTAAAAACTAACATAAACTTTTAATTTATTAGACCTAATATTGAGTCCAGTCCGACAACTCTTTTTTTTAACTGATAGAAAATTTGATATTTTCGGAACTTGACGTATTGTTTTGTAAAATTACCTTTAAAATTGCCTTTATCGCAAGATATATTTCAAAAATGAAT
>Ga0210017_1001278_pt1 | contig 21878 bp, 24 predicted proteins | sample CryGeyCG2014_020_FD_183966 | JGI IMG/M metagenome (GOLD analysis project Ga0210017, IMG submission 183966) | Groundwater microbial communities from aquifer - Crystal Geyser CG08_land_8/20/14_0.20 (SPAdes) (version 2) | ecosystem: Environmental > Aquatic > Deep subsurface > Groundwater | place... | reverse complement strand
GTTAAATGGGCCGATTAAAGCTAAATTTAATTTTTGGGGCTGAAAAATGTCTTGAGCAACCTCTAGAATGTCTTTGGCCTTTACTTTGTCTATTTTACCATAAATTTCTTCCGGAGTTAAAATCTTGTTTTCAAGAAGTTCTTGAAATCCGTAAAAAGAAGAAAGAACATCTGAGGCCTCAAAACTTAAAGCCATTTTTCCTTTAATATAATCCTTGGCTTTTTTCAATTCTTCTGCTGGAATTTTCTTTTGAGAAATTTCTTTATATTCTTTTAAAATTGTTGTAATGGCTTTTTCAATATTTTTATTATCAATACCTGCTTGGGTAACCAAGAAACCGGTATCAGTATCAGCTGAAACATCGGTTGTAATATAATAGGCCAATCCCAATCTCTCCCTTACCTTGATAAACAATCGGGAACTCATCATTCCTCCTAAAATTATGCCCAAAATCTCTTGGGTATATTTTTGAGGATGAAAAAGATTATAGGCTCTTACCCCTAAACAAATATGGGTTTGGTCAGTTTCTTTCTTTTTCAAAATACATTCGGGCTTAGTTTGTCTTTCAAAAACTTTGTGTTTTTTTTGAGGGTCTTTACTTTTTATTTTTAGAAATTGTCTTTTAATCTTACCGATTGTCTGAGAATCTTTAAACCTCCCTGCTGCACAAATAATCGTATTTGAGGAAATATATTGATTTTTCAAATAATCAAGCAGTTTCTCCCGGGCAATAGCCGTTACGCTTTCTTTTGTCCCGGCAATATTCCAACCAGCCGGTTGATCTCCATAAAGAAGTTTCTTCCATAAAATTTGGACATAAGTCATCGGATTATCATAATACATATTAATTTCTTCAAGAATTACTCCTTTCTCTCTTTCAATTTCTGCTGTCTCTAATTTAGAATTTAAAAAAATATCAGAAACCCAATCTATCGCCAAATCTAAATGATTTTTATCAACTTTGGCAAAAAAACCCGTATATTCTTCGCCGGTAAAAGCATTATAAATTCCACCGACCCTATCTAAGGTTTCCGCAATTGCTATAGTATTGGGACGTTTTTTTGTCCCTTTAAAAAACATGTGTTCCAGAAAATGAGAAATGCCGTTTATTTCTTTTGTCTCGCATTTTGAGCCCGTTTTTACTAAAACCAAAATCGTCACCGCTTGGGTGTTTTTTTGGGGAACCGTAATAATCCTTAATCCATTTTTAAGAGTAGTTTTTTCAAACATCTAGTTTTTCTTTTAAGAAAGGAATTAAATCTTTGATTTTTATTCTTTTTTGAGTCATTGTATCGCGGTAACGGATGGTTAAATCATCTTTTTCTAAACTTTCAAAATCTATGGTTAAACAGAAAATCGTACCAACCTCGTCTTGACGCCGGTATCTCCTACCAATCGAACCAACCTCATCATATTGACACATAAAATATGACTTTAACGTCTGATAAACTTCTTTTGCTTTTTGAACTAATTCTGGTTTATTTTTTACTAAAGGCAAAACAGCAACTTTTATCGGGGCTAAAGATTTATGAAACTTCAGCATGGTTTCCACTTCTTTTGTTGCTTTAGTAGTTTTAGTTCTACCGCCGCTTACTTCTGTATAAGTATCGCACAAAAAAGCAAACAAGCTTCTATCAGCCCCAGCCGATGTTTCTATAATGTATGGAAAGAATCCTTCATATTTCAAATCTTCTCCTGAATACTTTGAATGGTTTGACAAATCCCAATCTCCCCTGTTATGAACTCCTTCTATTTCTTTCCAGCCGAAAGGAAATTTATACTCAATATCAACAACTCTTTTAGCATAATGAGCAAGCTCTTTTTTAGGAACTTCGTAGGTTCTTAAATTCTCTTTTTTAATCCCTAATTTCAAATACCAATTTAGCCGTTCTTTTAGCCAATAATCGAAAAATTTATCGGCCTCATCTGGCCGGCAAAACCACTGAAGTTCCATTTGCTCAAATTCCCGGGTTCTATAAATAAAATCCTTAGGCGTAATCTCGTTTCTAAATGCCTTGCCGATTTGGGCTATGCCAAAAGGAATTTTAAGACGCATTGTTTGTAAGATATTTTTAAAATTAACATAGATCCCCTGGCAGGTCTCAGCGCGCAAATAAGTTACGGCTGCTTCATCTTCAACTGGCCCCACAAATGTTTTCATCATCAAGTTAAATTTTTTGGGCTTTGTTAGTTCTCCGTCACAATCTGGACAATTTTTCCCCCTTCGGGGGATCTCCCGAAGGGAGAAATTTTTAATTTCGTCAATGCGAAATCTTTTATGGCATTTTTTACACTCCACCAGTTCATCGGCAAAACCGGCAGTCAAATGACCTGATGCCTGCCAAACCTTCGGACTCATTAAAATCGCTGCGTCCAAACCAACAATATCGTTCTGATTTTTGAGCATTTCATCCCACCAGGCTTTTTTAATATTATTTTTCATTTCAACTCCCAAAGGCCCAAAATCATAACAAGAACCAAACCCGCCATAAATCTCGGAGGAGGGAAAAATAAACCCCCTTCTCTTTGTTAAAGACACAATTTTCTCCATCAAGTTTTCCATTCTTTTATATTACCTAATTTTCCCAAAAATAAAAAGGGCCGACCATTCTTCGGCCCCTATTTTTACAATACTCATTGAGTATTGTAGAGTTTTTTTTGGGCACTATCCAAAAATCTACATCGTTTAGCTTCACTAAGCTTTTCTACCCATTTTTTTGTTTTTGGCCCGGCGGTTTCAAGGTTATAAAAAACCCTGGCTACTCTTACTTCGCCTGAAGTAAGTCCAGCCAGCCCTATAGTTTTTTCAGTAATTTCCATCTTTAAAACCCTTTCATTGAATGATTAGTTTTCTGTTTCTATTAATAAAATGCTTGCATTTTCTAAAATCTCCAAAACAGAATTTTTGAGACCATACTTCGCTCCTTTTCTTTTTTAAAGAATATTAAGAACTGAAATTATATTAGCATTCTCTAAAAAATTGTCAAATCAGTGCTTTATCGAATCTGCTTTTCCTTCAATGAACATCTCTGTCCATTGGTCTTCGCCCGTAATTATTGCCTCTCCAATTATATCAACGACTTCCCCTGTCAAAACAAGCTGGAAAGAAATATTTGGCGCTTCGTTCAAAATCCCTGTGCCCGCCTCCATATCTCCAACCATCCAAATAATCTCTCTGCTTTGGCTGTCAAAAGCAAACTTTGATTTTTCTTGCTCCGGAGAAATTTTCCCGGTTAACTGAACATTTTGAGGCAAAACCGTCCTTATTTTTACATTTTTAACATCGTTAAAGTAATTTTTTGCTTGCCAAGTTATAGTATAAATTCCATCTTCGGAAAAACCTTCCTGTTTTATTATAAGTTTTGAATTTACTTTTGTTTCAAATTCCTCTTTTGCCTGAGAAATTAAAACCGTATTTTTTAAAATAGCATTTTTTTCTTGAGAACTGGCTATTTGCCAGTCATCTCTTAAATTGAGCCAAAACTCAACCTTGCCTTCTTCTCCCTGGCCCAAAAATCCTAACTTTGGCACCTCCCGCCAATCCCAAATTATAGAATTATCACCCTGATTAAATTGGCCTGTCTCGCTTTTTATGGTCTCAAAATCAAATGCCTTACCATTTAACTTTATCACTAAAAACAAGTCCCTGAATACTTCTTCTCCAATATTCCTGAAATAAATCTCATAATGAAGTAAATCGCCGGGAAAGGCTATGTATTGATTTTGGCTGTTTATTGTTTGAAAAATGGAAAAACGGGGTTCGGCAATCTCCGCCCCTTTGGTTATTTGTTTTAATAAAACAAAATTATCTTCGAACCAAATTCCCAGCTCGGCTCGGAAAATTTTATTTTCTCCAAGTTCACCAAATAACTTTCCTCTAATTTCAACCCTACCGCCTTCTGCCTTATTTAAAATAGGAATCTCCCATTCTGTCTTTTCTAAAACCGAAGGTTTGCTTTTTATAAACTCAAAACCAGAAGGATATTCAACTTTTATCCCTAAATCAAAAAGTGACTCATCCAAACTGGAATAATAATTCAAAGAAAAATCAAACTCCCTGCCTGATTCTATTCTAGAGGGCAAGTCAAAATCAAAAGTCAAGGGAATAGATTGGATTTTGGTGGTAAAAGTTGTAGAGGATTCGTAGCGGGCTTGAAGATTTTTAGGCTGATAATTCAACCAAGCCTTAACGGTTTTCAACTCACCTTCTTTACCGAAGAGCCGACCCTTGAATTTAAAGGTTTTCTCTTCGCCGGGATAAATATCTCCTAATTCCTCTGGTCCTATTTCTTGCCTCCTGGAAAAACCTTCTTCCCCGCCGGCTTCGCCCGGCGAGGCGAGTAATAAGGTATGCTCTGGAAATTCAAAAATAAGACGAGGTTCTTCTAGCCGAACATTGCCGTTGTTTTTATATTTCACAGCATACTCAACTTCTTCTGATATGCCGGCTGTCTCCGAACCCAAAATCTCCAATTTCAAAATCTCTTTTGAATAAGGATTCCTCTGCCAATACCAAAAACCAGCTACACTTAAAGCAATTCCTAAAATAATAATAATGATAAGAAATTTTTTCATTTACTTATTATACCATTTATATAGGACTGGGAAACTTCTTCCAACTCTTCCCTCTGTTCTTTTTCAATTTTCAACCTTGATAAAATTTTCCAATTCTGGTCAACCCCGTTAGAAACCACGCCCGCGCTTTGCGCGCCCGAAGGGCCTCTGGGCGGGCTGTTTCTAACGGGGTCAAGAAAAAGGCGAAAAATTTTAATTGTCTCCGCTGAAATCAAAATTTTGTCTTTTGTGCTGTCGTCCGAACATCTCAAGCAAATTATTCCATTACTTTCCGAAGAAAAATTCATCAGGCCCGGAATTAGTTTCTCCTGGCATTTAACGCAATGATATAAATCAATTTGATACCCTAAAATCGTCAGCAAATTCCAGAGAAAATAGTAATAAATAATTTTCAATTTACAATTTCCAATTTTCAATGAATTTTCAATTTCCAATTTTTCAAACACTTCGTTTAATAAATCCCAAATTCCTTGGTCCTGCTCCTCTCCTTTAATCAAATTATCCGCAGCATCTGCAATTTTTAAAGCAATTTCTAATTTTTCCAGGCTGCTCTTTAAATTTTTAAATTTCTCAATTACTATTGTGTCGGTCAAGGTTTTATGATTTTTTCCTTGAATAAACTCAATTTCCGACAAATAAAAAAGGTCTATCCCGGCTCTTAATTTTGATTTAATCTTGCGTATTGCTTTTCCTAAAATTTTTAATTTTCCAAAGTCTTTTGTATAAACAACAAAAACCTGATCTGCCTCCCGCAAGTCATTTTTTTTTAAAATAAAACCTTGAGTCCTATAATGTTCAGCCATCTTTATACTCTTTTCCCTCCAATTTTTTCTTTCAAATATCTAATATTTCCTTCTATGCTTCGCTTCTCGCCAGACGTCTTTGCCTCTCTTTTTTCAGAATCAAGCTTTCGCATTCTCTTCCTCCAATCATTTTTGTCAATCTCGCTTCCATATTCTGACCCAAACAATTTTCTGGACATTTCTTGTCGTTCTCTTTCAGAATATTTCTTTCCGCCAGTTCCCGGTATTATGCCCCGGTCTTTTCCAAGGACTGATTTTAACTCCTCTCTAGAAATTGACCTTTTTTTATCAAATATGCCCATATTATTTAACAGGGTAAATTTTTATATAATATGTTTCTTCGTTGATTTTGATTTCTTTACCCTCGACCTTTTTCTTAATATTAAATTCTTTGGCGCCGACTTCTTTTTTAAGTTTCTCAACATTTACCACCTCTAAGGTAGAATCAATGACAACTTTATCTTTTGGAATTAGACCAATTTCTTTTCTAATTTTATTGATGTTTCTCACTAGCTCTCTATACTTCCCCTCTTTCTTAAGTTCCTTGGTAATTTTGGTATCTAATTTAATTTCTTTGCCAAAAGTTATTTTTTTAACATTAACTTCTTCTTTTATCAGTTCTAATAAATCTTTTTCTAATTTATTTTTTATTTGAAGCGAAGCGAGCGGCTGCCTATTTTTTATTCCTGCTTCAGCTCGCAAGGCCAAGGATTGAGTAACAATCTCTCTCATCTGCCTCATCTTTTCTTCTAACCCCTTGTCAATTTTTTCTTTATCCGACTTTGGCCAATCAAACAAATGGACTGACTCTGGCATATCTTCCTGTTTCAACCCCTGATAAATTTCTTCGGAAAAAAATGGCATTATTGGAGCTATTAGTTTAACTAAATTCAGGAGCACATAATAAAACGTGCTAATTGCCTCTTTTCTTTCTTTGGCCTCTTGATGAAATTTTTTTCTAGAACGACGAATATACCAGAGAGACAAATCGTCAATAAAAAATTCCTCAATCGCTAAGGTGGCAACAACGGCATTATATTTATCCAAATTCCTGGTAACTTTTTCAATTAAATTATTAAATCGCGAAACAATCCAGACGTCTAAAATATTCTTTGACTTTGGCTCCGGCTCTTCCAGTGGGTAATCTTTCTTATCCACATAAGTAATAAAAAAAATAAAACTATTCCACAAAGTAAGCAATTTCCGCTTTATTTCGTCAGCCGTTTTATATCCGAAATTCAAATTATATTCGGGATTTTGCCTGGCATACATCCAGCGCATCGGATCAGCGCCAATTTTTTCTACTGCTTCGTCAAACCAAATAGCATTGCCTTTGGATTTGTGCATTTCTTCGCCTTTTTCATCTCGGACCAAAGCATATCCAAAAATTGTTTTTACAGGAGCCACGTTTTCCAAAACCATGCTCATCACAATAATACTATAAAACCAGTTTTTAAACTGACCAGGAAATGACTCGCAAACCAAATCAGCTGGAAACCATTCTTTTGCCATTGTAGAAAAAGGAACTATGCCGGCATCCAGCCAAGGACTGCCAACGTCAGGAATCCGGGAGACCAATTTTCCGCATCTCGGACATTTAATCTTTACTTCATCTACCCAGGGCCGATGAGGAGAATTGTCGTTAAACTTATCCCAGCCCTTAATTGCTTTCTCTTTCAACTCTTCTTTTGAGCCGATTACTTCAAAATTACCGCATTCGCATTCGTAAATCGGCAGAGCCAGGCCCCAATACCTTTTTTTGGAAATCAGCCAATCCTGCATATTTTTCAACCAATCCAATTCGCGCTCTAGCCCAAAAGCGGGAATCCACTTAATCTGTTTGGCAACATTTATTAGTTTTTTTCTTAATGGATGAGTCATCGCTATATACCATTCATCAACCAAACGAAAAATCAATTCTGTTTTACAACGCCAGCAGGTTGGATAACGATGAAGATAATCTTCAATTTTCAAAACTAAATCTTTTTTAGTTAAATTCTCAAAAATCAGCTCGTTAGTTTCACTCGTTAATTTTCCTGTTAAAAAACCGAAGCCATCTTTGTATTTGCTTTCTTCGTCTATTAAATCAATAACCGACAGATTAAATTTTTTGCTTAATTGATAATCTTCCTGACCGCAACCCGGCGCAATATGAACAATGCCGGTCCCTTCTTTTTCTGAAACGTCTTTCCATAAAATAATTTTATGATTATTTTTTACAAATTCATCAAATAATCCTTTGTATTCTAATCCCTCTAATTTTTTGCCCTTAAACGTTTTAATGATCTCCCCGTCAACTAAATCTGCTTTTTCCTTTAACAAAATATATATTAAATTATCTTTTTGAATTTCTGCATAATCCAAATTAGGATTAACAGCTAAAGCAACATTGGCTGGCAGGGTCCAAGGCGTAGTTGTCCAGACGAGAAAATAAGTATTTTTTCTGCCAATCATCGGTAATTTTAGAAAAATCGCTTTGTGAGTTATTTCTTTATATTCTTCGGTTAAAATTTCATGCTGGGATATTGCTGTGCCGCAACGCGGACACCAAGGCACAACATCTCTTCCTTTATAAAGCAGTCCTTTTTGCCAACATTTTTTAAGAAAGTCCCAGATAGCATAATTGTTTTTATCAGACATTGTATAATAAGAATTTTCCCAATCCATCCATTGGCCAAGACGAATTGATTGTTCTGCCTGGATTTTTGAATATTTTCTGACCCTTTCTTTACATTTTTCAACAAACCGAGCAATTCCGTATTTCTCAATATCTTTTTTATTTTTAAAACCTAATTCCTTTTCAACTTCAACTTCAACATGAAGCCCCTGGCAATCAAAACCGTTCTGATAACGTTGGTCAAATCCCTGCATAGCTTTGTATCTTTGAAATAAATCTTTATAGGTTCTACCCCAAGCGTGGTGGACAGCCATTGGATTATTAGCAGTTATCGGCCCATCCAAAAACGACCAATGTTTTTTGCCCTGATTTTTTTTTCTGAGTTTCTCAAAAATCTTTTTCTCCTTCCAAAACTTCAGTATTTTGTTTTCCATTTCCGGAAAATTCAACATAGTTTGTAAAAATTAATTAATTTCTAAGAATTCGCCTGGGCCGGGGTAAAATCCTTTAACAGAAGAAAAAGTATTGTTAAACTGCCTTTTTCCTAAAAGCTTTTTTTCGCTAATCCCCTTCAAAAATCCGTTTAAAAGCCAAATCGGGTCGCCGTGGCTGACAATTAAAATTGTTTTATTTTTATGCTTTTTTTCAATGTCTTTTATAAAATCTATTGTTCTTTTTCTGACATCTCGCCAACTTTCGCCCATGGAAGGCCGTTTAAAGAATTTTAATTTTTTATTAATAAAAAGCTTTCTGTATTCATCTATTTTTCCTCCCTGAAAAATCCCAAAATTTATATCCCGAAGCCGTTTATCTAATTTAACTTTCAGGTCAAGCTTCTCGGCAATAATTTCCGCTGTTTGGCGCGTTCTTAAAAAATCAGAAGAATAAATCAGAACAGTTTTCTTATTCTTAAGTTTCTTGGCTACAGCTTCTGCTTGTTTTTTCCCTTTTTCGGTTAAATTAGTAACAAAATCAGGCCAAGGATAAAGAAATTTTTTCTTCTTGGTTTGATAAATTGTCTGGCCGTGGCGTAATAAAATATATTTGTTTCTCATAATCACATTTTTTCTGGACTTGAAATCCCCATTAAATCCAAAACGTTTTTGAGAACAATTTTTGTGGCTGATATTAAAGCAAGCCGGGCTTTAGTTAGTTCTTTATCTTCGGAAATCACCCGGCAGTTTTCGTAAAATTGGTGAAAAGCGTCAGCTAACTCAATTGCATGCTGAGGAAGATGCTGAACCTGATAATCTTTCACAGTATCCTCAATAATCTCGGGAAATTTTATCAATTGTTTAATCAAGTTTAGCTCCGATGGATGGTTTAATAATTGAAAATTTTGAATTTTGAATTGTAATTTTGATTTTTGCATTTTGAATTTTGATTTCGCGAGAATACTATGTATCCTCGCATAAGCATATTGAACATAATACACCGGGTTTTCCGCTGACTGTTTTTTTGCCAAATCCATATCGAAATTCAAGTGGGTATCAGCTGACTTCTGAAGAAAGAAAAATCTGGCAACATCTAAGCCAACTTCATCTATTAATTCTTCAAGCTCCACATAATTACCGGTTCTTTTTGACATTTTAAATTCCTGGCCGTCTTTAAAAAGCTTAACTAGCTGCATTAAAACAACAATTACTTGTTCTTTTTTATATCCTAATGCCTCTGCCGCTGCTTTTAGTCTGGCGATATAACCATAATGGTCAGCTCCCCAAAAGAAAATCAACCTATCAAAACCGCGCTCAAATTTATTTTTTAAATAAGCAATATCAGAAGCAAGATATGTTTTTTCTCCATCTTTTTTCACTAAAACTCTGTCTTTATCATCGCCGAATTTTGTTGATTTAAACCACGAAGCTCTTTCTTTTTCATAAGTCAACTTATTTTTCCCCAACCAATTCAAAATCTTATCAACTCCTTTGTTTTTATACAAATCTTTTTCTGAAAACCAAACATCAAACTTAATTTTTAATTTTTTGGCAATTATTCTTTGATTTTCTTTTTGAATTTGTAGAGCTGTTCTCTTTTCTCCTTTATAAAGCCCTTTTTTTAAATTTTCTATTTGTTTGCCCCGATCATTAATATAGTATTCACGGCACATCTTATATCCTGCTTTTTCTAAAATATTTGCCAAAACATCTCCGCAAAATCCTCCCCTGCCGTTACCTAATGTCAGAGGACCTGTCGGGTTGGCTGATATAAATTCAATATTAACTTTTCCGTCTTTTCCGATTTTTTTTAAATCCTCAAATTCTCCTCTGTTTTCTAAAATATACCCAACTTGTTTTTGTAAATATTCTTTGGAAAGAAAAAAATTGATAAACCCCGGCTCAACAATCTTGACTTCGTCAAGGAATTTTGAATTTTGAATTTTGAATTTTGAATTTATTAACTTGGCTATTTCCATCGGATTTTTCCTCACTATCTTCCCAATCACCATTGCAATATTGGTCGCATAATCCCCATACTCTTTTTCTCTCGGCTGTTCAATCAAAATCTCGGGAACCTTATATCCAAGCCCTTTAATCGCTTTCTCTATAATTTTTCTTATTTCTTCTCTAACCATTGTTTCCAGTTTACCTTATTTTTTGCTAAAATAGAAGAATGAAGATTTTAGCGAAAAATAAAAAGGCCTATTTTGATTATGAAATCCTGGAGAAGTTTGAAGCAGGAATTATTTTAATTGGCCAAGAAGTAAAATCAATAAAATTGGGAAGGATCTCTCTCAATGGTTCTTATGTCGTCCTAAAAGACGAGGAGGTTTTTTTAATCGGAGCCAGTATTCCGGCTTATCAGCCAAAAAACGCGGCCCCGGATTACGAACCGGAACGTTGGCGAAAACTTCTTTTAAATAAAGCCGAGATAAAAAAATTAATCGGTAAAACCAAACAAAAAGGTTTGACTTTAATACCCTTGAAAGTTTATACTAAACATGCTAAAATAAAGCTTGAATTCGGAATAGGCCGCGGCAAAAAGAAGATTGACAAAAGAGAGTCAATTAAAAAACGGGAGACAGAACGGGAAATCCAAAGAGAGTTAAAATCGCGGGGATGAAAAGTTTCGATAGAGGTCTTTGTTAAAATAAAGCAGGCCGAGATCTCCGATTCTCGAAAATAATCGGAAAAGAAAAATAAGTGCCAACTTATTTAACAAACAACCTGCTTTAGCATACGTTTAAGGCAGCATCGGAAATAACGATTCTCGATAGTTAAATTCCGGTGTCATAATATCGAGATAGATAATTCTTCTCGCCCAAAAAGAATTATTAAAAATAACTAGGCTTAGAAAATTAAAATTTTGTTTGTTTTTTATCTAATTTTCGAAATACAAAACAAAATAAACCTGTAGTATTATTTTGACGAAACTTCTAGACGGGGCTTCAACGCCCCCATCTCCACTAGTTAAAATTATTTTTCAAAAATTTTGTACAAACGGACTTTCATAAACAATCAAATAAGAGCAAGGGAAGTAAGAGTAATTGATGAAACTGGAAAACAGTTAGGAGTTTTATTCAAAGAAAAAGCTATCCAAATAGCCAAGGAGCGAGGTTTTGACTTAATCCAGGTTACCGAAAAAGTGGAGCCGCCGGTTTGCAAATTATTGAATTACGGAAAATATTTATATAATCTCCGAAAAAAAGAAAAAGCGGCCAAACATCACAAAACTGGCGAGCTTAAAGGAATAAGATTAACTTTTGGGATTTCAGAGCATGATTTAGAAACAAGAGCAAAGCAATCAGAAAAATTTTTAAAAAAGGGAGATAGGATTAGAATAGAAATGGCATTAAAAGGAAGACAAAAGTCGAAAGCGTTAGAAAGCTTTGCTAAAGAAAAATTTAAAAAATTCCTGGAGACATTAGAAAAATTAGTCCCAATAAAAATTGAAAGGGAGTTAAAAAGGGAGTCAAGGGGATTAACAATGATTATCACAAAAAGATGAAAACTAGAAAATCCATCAAAAAACGTTTTAAAATTACTAAAACCGGTAAAGTTCTAAGAAGAGCAACCGGCCAAGACCATTATCAGGCGAAAAAATCAGGGAAGAAAAAAAGAAAAATGAGAAAATGGATTGAGGTCTCAAAACCAGAAGCTAAAAAAATAAAACAGCTGATTCACTAATATGGTTAGAGTTAAACGAGGAAAAACAGCTCATAGACGGAGAAAAAATTTGTTGAAATACACAAAGGGTTTTCGCTGGGGAAGGAAATCAAAATATCGCCTAGCCAAAGAGGCTTTGCTTCATGCCTGGAAATATGCCTACCGAGACAGAAGAACCAAAAAAAGAGAGTTCAGAAAACTTTGGCAAATTCAAATCAATGCTGCTTGCCGAGAGCAAGGTTTGTCTTACAGCCGTTTTATTCACGTTTTAAAACAAAAAAATATCGGACTTGACAGAAAAACTTTAGCTGATTTAGCTAAAAGTCATCCAAATATCTTTGAAAAAATAGTTGAAAAAACAAAAGAATAAATTTAGTTTCTACCAAAAAAGCCATCTTTTCCTTTAAGATGGCTTTTGATTTGAAATTATTCTCGGGCTAAATCGCATTCTACACAAAGCTGCTCCCGAGGTAAATCAATTGCCTCAACTAAGTCATCAATTGTATTATATTCCAAACCCTTAACAATGTCTTTATTCTTAGCTTTTGACCCTAAAAACTTAATTCTTTCCGCCTTTGACGGTATTTTAACAGCAAAAAGTTCTCCTTTTTGGGTTGTTTTCCCATAAGGACAATATGAAAGAAGTTCAGGGTTAGAAATCCTAAAATGAATTTCCTTAAACCCCATTAATTCTACTTTAGGCACTAAATTTTCCGTGGCTTGAGTTCCCCTGACGATTGAATCATCGTTGATAACCAGCACTTTTCCGGTGTAGTCTTCTCCGCTTACTAATAATTTAATATGAGCTTCCAACTTCCTTTCTTTTTCCTTTTGGGGGGTAAAACTTCTTCCCGCATAGGGCCATTTAAGTAAAACCTCATCATAAAGAGGTATTTTTCTTATTTTCCCTTCCATCATCTCACGGCAGAATTCTTGATGATAACCAATGGCATGAAATCTGCCAGAATCAGGAACCGGAGCAACAATGTCTGGGATAAATCCTCTCTCAATATCCTGTCGAGCCAAAGCAACTCCTAATCGCTTTCGAACTAATGAAGCAGGAACTCCTTCAAATATGCCGTTTGGAAAAGCAGTATAAGCCCAGACAAAACTGCAGAATTGAACCTTTTCTCCAGAAATTATCCCTTTATTCTCTAACTTTCCTCCTTTGAGTAAAACAATCTCTCCAGGTTTAAGGTCTCGGACAAGTTTAAACCCAAAATTTTTAAACCCGCCGGGTTCCGAAGAAACTACTACTGCCCCTTTTTTCTCACCGATAACTAAGGGCCAGTGGCCGGTTGGACAACGAGCAGCGTAAATTCCTTCTTTAGTAAGAACTAAAAGAACGAAAGCTCCTTTAATCCTCTCAACCATTCTTTTTATCCCATCAATAACATCTACTCCTTGAGCAATAAGTTTGGCGATTATCTCGATATCATCCCCACATCTTTCAAAAATATGCCCAAAACTCTTAAATTCATCAACCAATTCTGAAAGGTTAATAATATTACCGGAAAAACAAATACTCATCTCGCCAATTTTTGAACCAATCAGAAATGGTTCTCTCGTATGGCCACAATACCCAACTCCTTCAGTTCCCTCCAAGCCCGTTAAATTATTCTGGAAGGTATGTCGGAATAATCCTCGATGGGTCTGAATTTTAATTTTTTGTCCTTCTTTGTGGGTGGATAATCCGCCATATTGCTCACCTAAGTGCTGCCGATAAAATGTTTCCCAAAACAAATCTTCCAAAAAATTATCTTCATAAGTTTTCGGGTCAATACTTAAACCAAGCAATCCAGCCATTTTCAATCTCCTTAAACTAAAACCTAATTTTTAATGTTCTACTTTGATATTTCTAATTACCACGCCTTCTTTAGAAAGTAAATCTTTTTTTGAAACAAGGTAGTCATTGGCTTTTTTTAAAGTTTCTTTTGCCTTTTTGAAGGTTAATTGTTTTAAGGCCTCCTCATATCGCAGCCATTTAAAACCCTTGTGTTCAAATGAAATTTTCACTTCTTTGGTTTTGGTCTGAGCTAAATAAAAAGTAACCGTTTTAAAAATCCAGAGAGCTTTTGTTTGAGAACGGGCCTCAGGTAGCTTATGGGTTTGGCGGAAAAAATATTTTATCCCCTCTTTAAAGCCGTTGATTATCTCAATATCTTCGAGCCCGGTTTCTTCTTTGATTTCCCGCTTTACCGTATCTTCTTCTTTTTCTCCTTCTTCAATATGACCCTTTGGAAAATCCCAATGCTTAGCCGTATAATGCAAAAGCAGGTAGTAAATTTCGCTATCTCTGCCCTCCGAAGCTTTAGCGAAGGAGGATTCTTTCCTAAAAATTACAGCCCCAGCTGATGTCTCTTTTGGCATGATTTTACATTATAACAAATTTGAAAACAAACAAAAACAGCCCCGCTGTAAGCGAGGCTATTAGGTTGCGGAAAATAGCTCTTATGCAACTATGCTGCTGAAACCACGCCTTTATCTATAACGGTTCCATCACGTTTAAAATGAATTACAAATAAATATTCCGCGTGAAAGCCCTCCTCAGTAATTGGATTAATTCCTACTTCCCAAATATTCCTGTTTGGATCCCATACAGCCCAGCTATTTTCTTCAAACTCTTTAATCGACCACCCTTTAATAAATTCCTTCACATCAGGGTCAGTTTTCGCATAAGCGATTGCTTCTTCTTCGCTGTCAATTGGAAACTCTGCCCTAATTTCTTTCTCCTTAATAGTGAACCCATATTGCCAGACAATTAATCCTGCTAAAACCGCACAAACCACAATAATTATTATTGCTATTGGAAAAGATATTTTTTTATTCATAGTAAAAATTATTGATTTTTAATTTCTTCTAATATTTTTAGGATTTTTTCTTTTAGTTCTGGTAAATCGTCTTTTGCTGTTTTCCATACTCTTCCCAACATTACACCAAAATATTCATGAATAAGGATATCTCTCATGCCGGCAATTTTCTTCCAAGGAACATCAGAATATTGATTTTTAAAATCTTCTGGGATATTTTTCACTGCTTCACCTATAACCTCTAATCTTCTAAGAATCGCGTCTTTCATCTGAAGATTATTATCTTTATTAAGAAATTCTTCTTTATTTATTCCTTTAGTATAATCTTCAATTAACCCAATGCTCTCTAATATATCTTGAATAAAAAGATTTATATCTCTTTTCATAATTACAAATGAGGAAGAAAAATAAAAATAAATTTTTGTTTTTCGACCGAACGAAGTAATTATATCAACTATTTTGCTATAATATTGGAATTTGTTCTCTTAGAATACTATTCCTTAAAAGCGGTTTTATTGCTGGATATTCAACTACGTCCACCTTCCTATCAAGCTCCTTTTCTAAATCAAGTTTTAGGCCAACCAAATCAAGCAGACCTTTATCGCTTTTCTCTTCAAACTCTATTAAAACATCAATATCACTTTCTTTATTCTCCTCTCCCCTGGAAAAAGAACCGAAAACCGCCGCTCTTCTAACGTCGTGGCGTTTTAAAATAGGGGTAATTCTCTTTTTTATTTTTAGAATAAAATCTCTCATGGTCTTATTATTTTATATTATCAAGTCTACAAATAAAAATCAATACAAAACTTGCGAAGCGGCCAAAGAAATCTTAACCGAAGACCCTCAATTAAAAAAATACCCCCAGCAGATTTTTCTTTGGGCATAGTATTTTATTATTATAACAATTTTCAGAGAAATCCAAAACAGCCCTGGTGAGGCTGTTTTGGATTATAGAAAAACCATTCTCTGTTGATTGGATTTCTATTCTTCACACATAGTAATTTTCTCTTCTGTTTTAAATATAACTTCTTTATCTATCTTTGATGTTTTAATAATATGATACGGTTGGGTAAGTGCGGCTGTTACTTCACAACTCGGTCCTGGAGAGGTTTCTCTGATAAAAACTTTAATGGAATTTTCTGCCTCAATAATTTTTATAATTTCAATACTATACCCTCCGCTACCTTGAACTCCTTGGAATACAGCGATTACTATATCTTTACTAAAATCTACTGTAGGTAAGAGAGGGGTTGGTTGTTGAATAGAATAAACCTCGTTCCATAAAAATTGCCAATCTTCATTATTGTTAATTACATATTTTGTTTTTCCTTCGTATCTACTTTCATCGTATCCGGAATAAACTCCCTTTTCTATTGCCTCAAAGGTTAATTCTATTTCTTCTTTTTCTGATGGTCTTAGTGAGGGACCGCTCGGACCTATCCCAGGAATAAATTGATATTGCCAGACAATTAATCCTGCTAAAACCGCACAAACAACAATAATTATTATCGCTATTGGAAAAGATATTTTTTTGTTCATAGATTTTTGAATTATTAACTTTTTATTATTTAAGATAATCTTTTGTTTTTTTAGTTATTTCTTTTTTTATCCCAGACCAACTAACTTTTTTGAGCATTATCGGCATTGGTTCTCTTTCTGCTTCTTCAAAATAAGTTAAACTTTTTAAAATGTGAAGGCGGTTATATTTTATCTCTCTGTATTTCTTGTCAAAGAGATTTAAAAGTTCTTTCAAATAAAGTTCTTTTAAAAGAAAATAAATATCAATAAAATCTTTTTTGCTTCCGCGGGAAGAAATTGCGTCAATTTTCATACAAGCTATATCTCGTAAATCCGCTAACTTAATGGTTTTGTATTTAAGAAAAGGAAACAAAACCTCATAAGGATATTCAAAAAAACTTAATCTTATCCCGTCTAAACTGCAATTCAAAGTACCTTTTTCTTCCTCATCTATTTTCAACTTCCCTAAATTTTTTAGTTGGTTTTTTAAACTCTTGGTTGAAAAACTTTTTGATGTAAACCAATCTAAATCAAGAGATTTTCTATGGCCAATTTGTAAAGCTAAAGCAGTGCCACCTGCTAAATAAAATTCCCTTGGAATTTTAGTTCTTTCTATCTTGCTAAAAAGGCGTTTTGTTTTTTTGGCGAGAACTTTTTCGTGCATTTAAATAAATTTGGCGAAATATTAAATATAATACTCCAAAAATTAATATTTTTTTTACTGATATAGTTTGTTTTTCTCGCTATTTCTTTTATTTTAGAAATTCCGTAAATTTTTTTTATTTTCTGAAAATCCTCTTCGTCGCCGTAGTTCAATACTCTTTCTATTATAAAATCAGCGTTTTTTTGATAATCAAGCTTTTTAAAATTAACGTCCCAAAAAATATTTTTGCTTAAAAAAACTTTGGTTTTCATTATTAAGCTGTGATAATTTGCTGCGAATTCTAATTCTATTTTAACCTATTTTTTCTTTATTATCAACCAAGCTATTTTAAAAAATATCCTACTCAAAAAATTCCAGGAGTTTTTCTATTGATTGAGTATTAATTATATCCTCTTTTTCGGCCCAGCCGCGACGGGCTTGGGCAATGCCAAACTCAATAAATCGCAATTGGTCTTTGTGATGAGAATCAGTGTTAATTACCATTTTTACTCCCATTTCTTTTGCTCGCCTAATGTATGAATCTTTTAAATCTAACCTAATTGGAGAAGAATTTATTTCTAAAATAGTTCCGGTTTCTTTGGCTGCTCTCAAAATTTTCTCAAAATCAATAAGATATTCATCGCGTTTTTTAATCAGTCGGCCAGTAGGATGGGCAATAATATCTATATTCGGATTTTTCATCGCCTTAATTATTCTTTCTGTCATCCTATCTCTTTCCATTTTCATATTTGAATGAATACCAGCAATTACATAATCCAACTGGGCCAAAACCTCGTCCTTAATATCAACTGAACCGTCATTAAGAATATTGGCTTCACATCCGTGAAGAATTTTTAATTTTACTTGCCCGCCGACTTCGTCTGGCCAGAGGCCGACTTCGTCGAGCCGACGGCCGAAGCCTTGGCGAAGGCGGGAATTTAATTTATCTATTTCTTTCCTCTGTAAAAGTAGTTTCTTCTCGTCTAATCCGTGTTCAATTCTTAAAAATTTAGTATGGTCTGAAATGCCAATATATTCATAGCCCATTTTTTGGGCAGCTTCCGTCATTTCCTCAATTGAATTCTCACCACCATCCCAATCAGAATGACAATGTAAATCGCCTCGAATACTATTATAATCAATAAATTTTGGTAATTTCCCTTTCAAGGCAGCTTCAATTTCGCCCTCATTTTCTCTTATTTCTGGAGGAATCCAAGGAAGACCTATTGCTTTATAAACATCTTCCTCTGTCCTACCGGCGAGCATTCTTGACCCCCTAAAAACGCCGTATTCATTAAGTTTCAATCCCTTTTCAATGGCAATTTTTCTGGTAATGATATTATGTTCTTTTGAGCCGGTAAAATATTGCAAACCCGAGCCGTAACTTTTTGCCGGAACAATTCTTAAGTCAATATCAAAGCCATCTTTCATCCGAACTGATGATTTTGTTGGACCTTTGCTCCACACTTTGACAACGCCCGGCAAAGAAACAAAAAAATCTGCCACAGCATCCGCCGAAGCTTTAGCGAAGACGGACCCAACTGATACTAAAATATCAACATCTCCGATTGTCTCTTTCATCCTTCTCACCGACCCTGCGACGTTTATTTCTTGAACTTCTTTTAAACTTCTTAATTCATCTAAAATTTCTTGTACCACCGGTATTATTTTCCCCAAAAGAAATCTTCCCTTACTTCTTTTTAAAAAAGCAATTCCTTCTAAAATATTTTTTTCGGTTTTTTCCCCAAAACCAAACAACGGAGCGATTTTATGGAGTTTGGCAGCTTTTTCTAAATCGTTCAAATTTTTAATATCCAATTTTTGATAAAGAATCTTAATTTTTTTGGGGCCCAAACCTTCCACTGCCGTTATCCCGCTAAAATCAATGGGAAACTGTTTTTTAATCTGCTCGTAATATTTTATTTTCCCATTTTTTAAGTATTCCTCTATCTTTAAAGCAATGCTTTTGCCGATTGCCGGCAAATCTTCTAAGGCCTTTAATCCTCCTTTTTTGTAAATTTTTTCAACGTCCTCTATCCCCTCCAAAAAAAGAGCTGCTTTCTGATAGGCAAGGGGTTTAAAATCAACGCCTTCCATTTCAAAACAATTGGCAATCTCGTAAAATATCTTTGCTAATTCCTGATTTTTCATACTTCGTAAGGTTATAAGGGTCGAGGGGGAGGAATTTTGTGAGTAATTTGGTCTTTTGGATAAATTTCTTTACGAATCAGAAGAAGAACCAGGACTGAAATTAGATTAAGGATGCCAACTAAAATAAAAATAACCTTAAAACCAAAAAAGGCGGCCATTATTCCACCAACAGCTCCGGTAATTCCCATGCCAAAACTTAGAATAGTACTATTTAAACCCCACTCAAAAGCTTCTTTTCTTTTATCAATATGCCTGGTAAAAATTGCATACCAGGAGGGAATGATCATTGCCATACCAATAGCATGCAAAATCTGCAAACTGTAAATATGCCAGGGTAAAGAAGAAATTATAAAACCAAATGGGGGCAAGGTAATTAGAAAAGTTCCTATTGCCATAAACCAGTAATCATCTATCTCTCCATGATTTTTATCAAGATACTTACTAATTGGAATCTGTAAAATTGCCTTTACAACCCAGTAACAAAAAGTGGCAATTCCAGCTACTTTTGCTGCTTCAGCGGTGTTGCCAACTGTAATATTCTGGACAATAAATAAAGCAAAAATTGGGCTAAGTAAACCCCAGGCAGAATTCAAAAAGAAATCGTTAACTATTAAAATTTTTATAACTTTATTAATGGTTTTGAACATATATTTCTCTTTCTTTATTTATAAAAATTATACTCGGGGTTTTTTCTTTTTGTGGAATTTTTTATCCATCTCTTTAATAAGTTCGAGTACAATAGGTTCATCAAAAAGTTCTCTTGCCCATATCCACCAAGGACCTTGGGGGGGGTTTTTGTATTTTTGCCAATATTCCATTGCCTGTAAAAAATTTTCTACTCTATCGGTCTGACGAAAAAACCGTCCTTCGGAAGTTAAACCCTTTTCATAATCTAACCAAAGATTTTTTATTTCTTTTTTTAAATCAGAAGGCAATTTCGCAGTAAGTTTTTCTAATGATTCTTTTTCTTTATTATATTTCCTTTTGGCTAATTTCTTTTTTTGAGAATTTGAAAATCTCGGCCAAATTTTCATTAACTCTTCTCTTTTTTTCTTATTTTTGGGAAGAATTGAATCATAGGGTGTAATATCGCCAGCATACACTTCGCACAAATCATGAATTAAAGCTATTTTAATTATTCTTTCTATATTAAGCTTTTCTTTCTTTTTAGCTAAAAACCAAGCCATAATCGCTACCCTAAAAGTATGTTCTGCAATTGTCTCAGGATTCTTTATATCTCTTATCACCCAACCTCTTCTGGGCATTTTCTTTAATTTCCCTATTTTATGAAAAAAATCAAGAAGTTCCTTCATATTTATATTGTGTCATTTTTTACTTAAAAAAACAAGCTTCCCTAAAAATAGAAGCCTAAAAAATTTCGCCTCTTCTTTAAATTAATTATATTTAATCTTTTTTATTTTGTAAATTGTTTTTATCGGCGAAGAAATAACTACCTCATCTCCAACCCGACGCCCTAAAAGCGCCCTTCCTACTGGTGACTCATCGCTAATTTTTCCTAAAGTCGGATTAGATTCTACTGAACTAACAAGCGTAAATTCGTCCTTTTGGCCATCTACCTCTATCAAAATCGTGGCTCCAAAGTCAACAATATTTTGTTTATCATGAAGAGGTTTTTTTATTAATTTTGAATTTTTTAAAATATTTTCCAGCTCAAACAATTTTGAATCCAATAAATTTACATCCTCTCTAAAAGACAAATACTCGGGATTTAAATCCTCGGATTCCCAAATTTCCGGGACCTTGCCCCGGGCTTTATCAATTCTAAGCTCTTTTAAGGTCTCATATTCTCTCTTAAAATTATCCAGTCCTTCTTTAGTTAAATAAAATTTTTTGAGCTCTGACATGGTTTTAAAAAGAATAAGTTTTGCCAAGATTAATTAACTAAATTAACTAATTTAAACTTTTTAGTTTGTTTTGTAAAGTATCCCCAATATTTTAGTTTACTCCACCAAACTAACCTGTCAAGAGGTTAAGTTGTGAAAAACTAAAAATCCTCTTTTTTCAGAGGATCCATAAAACTTATCTCTATTGTCTCTTACAGAAAATACTCACACTCATTACATCTGTTTTCGCAAAGGCATTTCTTATATTCATCTGAAAAATTAGGCGGTAAATGTCCCTTAGGCACTATTGGCAGCTCTCCAAAATTAACATGGATATTCCTTATCTTTGACTCTGACCTTATTTGTTTTCCAACAAAATCGTTTACTCTTTCAATCGTCGGAGCCAAAATTTCTATAATTAAATTGTGGTCGCCGGAAGACACTTTAACTAAACTATAGACTAAAGGACAATTTTCAAATTTCTTAACTAATTTGGAAATAACTTCCGGAGAAGCTTCTATGCCAATATTAGCTGAGACCGAGTAAAATTTTTCAGTATTTAGTAAACCGTGAATCTTCAACACCCCTTGTTCAATTAATTTTTCAACCCTGTTTTTAACTCCAACCGCAGTTAAACCGGTTTGCTTGGCAACTTCAACAAATCTTTCTCTGCCGTCCTGACACAAAGTTTTAACTATTTTAAGGTCAATCTCATCCAGGGCCTTCAAGCTCCAAGAAGAAGGAGCAGGATAGTCCTCAACCGAAAAATCAGCCATCTTCATTCTATCGCATAAAACAGCAAATTTTATATCTT
>Ga0210017_1001272_pt1 | contig 21931 bp, 17 predicted proteins | sample CryGeyCG2014_020_FD_183966 | JGI IMG/M metagenome (GOLD analysis project Ga0210017, IMG submission 183966) | Groundwater microbial communities from aquifer - Crystal Geyser CG08_land_8/20/14_0.20 (SPAdes) (version 2) | ecosystem: Environmental > Aquatic > Deep subsurface > Groundwater | place... | reverse complement strand
GGCTGTTACTGCGTAGGAGCTATTTACCCGGCGCAAGAGTCCGGAATAGTCCCCGGCGTCTTTTAGCAGGATAATATGCCAGCCCCACGGCTCAAAATGCGAGTAGGCAGCATAATATTTCTCTCCGGCGTATTTAAAGGTTGAGGCTGTATGTCCTTCCGTATCTTCTATTTTTTGTAAGAATTCCTGCGTGAAATCACCAATTCTCAGCCTTTCCTTTCCATTTTCTATGATACCGCCCTTGAGGTCATTCGCTGTCATATAGCTTTCTATCTCGTCTATTGTAAAACCCTTCTTGAGCCTTACAAGCTTCTTATCTCCCGATGCGCTTTCCATTAAAAGGTCATTCAGGCTTTTATCGCATATTCTGTATATATCGCCGGACATGTCTGCGATGTTTTCCTTTATATGTTCATCTGCAAAGCCGGACACCGAGCGGAGTACGAATATATAAACGCTGAAACCTAAAAGAAAGACTATTGCAAATACAGGGATGAGTATCCTGAAAGCGAGGGTGTTTATTATCCTGCGTAGATGTTCTTTCATCTGAATATCGGGTTAGCCGTTTTTAGCCCCTCAGGCCAGACAATCTTTTTTTCTTCATTCTGCCACTGGATGATGAGATTAAAGTGCTTTATTTGCTTCCCTTTTTTATCAACGCCATGCCTGCCGATGACAGTGATAGTATCCAGCGACAATAAAACAGCCCTTAACTTTTCTCTTTCAATGCTTCCTGTATTCTTTATTGCAGCCTCAAGTATCTGGCCGGATGCGTATGCTGTTGCCGTATGGTAGGAAGGCGTTTCATTATAGGCATGAATATATGCGTGATAGAATTCCTTACATCCGGGAATTATTGACCCTCCAATATATTCCCACTGGGATGAAGAGAAGACATAGTTGGCGTCGGATTTAAGATTAGTTTGGAATGCAGGCATTGCAGGCCCGACACTCGCAAAGTATGCCTTTGGCTGCCAGTTAATCTTTTTAAGGGACCTCCTCATGCTTACCGACTCGTTAAAATGGCCGCAGACAATGAGCGCCTGAGCCTTTGACGCCTTTGCCTTTAGAGCGATAAAATCCAGATTCTCCGTTCCTTTTTTAAAGCCTTCAAACAATACTACCTTAAGCCCGAACCTTTCCGCCCATTTCTTTGTGCCGTTTGCAATGTCCACTGAAAACGCATCATCAGCGTAAACGATTGCGATATTCTGCAAGTCATTTCTAACCAGCAGTTCAAGAAAACCAACTGAGTATTTGCTTGCGGGTGAATAAACGCCGAAAATATATTTGTATCCCTTCTGCCAGAGCCTGTCTGCAGACGCTCCTGAGGCAAGCAAAGGATAGCCGTGCTTTTCAGTTATCGGAAGCGCCGCCTCTGTTATCTCGCTTGAGTACGGGCCGAAAACCAGGTCCACCTTATCATTTAATATAAGATGTTCGTAAAGGGATTTTGCCGTCCGGGGGTCGCTTTTGTCATCGTAAATAATAACCCGAACCTTTTTACCGAGGAGTCCGCCCCTCTTGTTTACATCGCTTTCCCAGAGCCTGAAGCCTTTCATCTGCATATCCGACATCTCGGAATATTTTCCTGTGAGCCCGAGTGAAACGCCGATTTTTATGAGGGATTCTTGAGCAGAGGCCGACAGTGCGATGAAGAATAAAAGCAGAATGCCCGCTGCGGAAATCCTGCACTTTTGCAAGAACCTCTTCATAAATAAAGTATACCAAAAATCAGCAATTATTTTTATTTTTGTGATGATTGACAATATTCTGCGGGTTATGCTTTAATATCTATGCCTTTAAGGATAACCCTGCGAGGTTAAAAAGGCAAAGGAGGCAGCGTGAGCTGCGGAGACTACAAAAATGTAAACCTTCCTCAAACGAGTTGGGGAGGGTTTTTTTATGCCTAAAAATGCCTATGCCTAAAGAACTGCTTGATAAAAAAGACATAGACAGGATGCTTGCGCGGATGGCGCATGAAATCCTTGAGAAGAACAAAGGGACCAAAGACCTCTGTCTTGTCGGGATACAACGAGGAGGGGTGCATCTTGCAAAGAGGCTTGCAGGCAAGATTAAGGGAATAGAGGGCGCGGAAATTCCTGTCGGCTCTCTTGATATAGCCTTTTACAGGGATGACCTTAACATACGAAAAGAACAGCCGCAGATAAGAAGGACAGAGGTGCCCTGCGAGATAACGGATATGAAGGTGGTCCTGGTTGACGACGTCCTTTTTACAGGCAGGTCTATAAGGGCTGCCATGGATGCGCTTATGGATATGGGAAGGCCCTCGTGCATACAGCTTGCGGTCTTGATAGACAGGGGGCACAGGGAGCTTCCGGTAAAGGCTGATTTTGCGGGCAAAAATATACCAACGGCAATAGATGAGAATGTAGAGGTCAGCCTTGAAGAAGACGGACTTGAGGATAAGGTGACGATAGAATGACTGCTAAGGAGTTTTTAGGGTGAAACTTTCTTCAAAGGATTTGCTCGGAATTAAGGAACTTACAAAAGACGAGATAATCCTTATCCTTGATACGGCGTCCGGATTTAAGGGTGTGCTTAAGCGGAATATTAAAAAAGTCCCGGCCTTGCGGGGGAAGACCGCTGTTAATCTCTTCTTTGAGCCTTCAACCAGGACCAGAACCTCGTTTGAACTTGCAGAGAAAAGACTGAGCCTGGACGTCTTAAACCTGTCGGTTACAACAAGCAGTGTTGTTAAAGGAGAAAGCCTTATAGATACAGCCCTCAATGTTCAGGCGCTCGGCGCGGATTTCATGGTGATAAGACATTCCTCGTCAGGAGCGGCGCACCTTCTTTCAAAAAATGTAAATGCCTCTGTGATAAATGCAGGTGATGGGATAAACGAACATCCGACACAGGCTTTGCTTGACGCATTCACAATCAAAGAAAAGATAGGGAAGATTGAGGGGCTTAAGATTGCGATAGTCGGGGATATACTTCACAGCAGGGTTGCAAAGTCAAATATATATCTGCTGACTAAATTTGGCGCAGAGGTCCGGCTTATAGGCCCCCCGACATTGGTTCCGCAGGAACTTGAAAAACTCGGCGTGAAGGTCTTCCATGATATGGATTCAGGGCTGGACGGCGTTAATGTGGTTATGGCGCTGAGGATTCAGATGGAAAGACAGGGGAAGGGATTTTTCCCGTCCACTCTTGAATATTCAAAGAACTGGGGGCTTACTTCAGAGAGGCTTTTCAAGGCTGATAAGGATGCGATTGTGATGCATCCGGGGCCGATAAACCGAGGGGTGGAGGTGGCGTCCGATGTTGCTGACGGGCCGAGGTCTGTGATACTTGAGCAGGTTACCAACGGCCTGGCCGTAAGGATGGCTGTGATGTATCTGCTGGCAGGGGTGAGGGAGTGATACTCATATACAGAATGGTTATAAAACATTGTCATTGCGAGGAGTCCCGAGCAGCTCGGGACGACGAAGCAATCTCCAAGGATGAGATTGCCACGCCTTCGGCTCGCAATGACCAATTTGGGTAGATTGGAATGAAAATATTAATCAAGAATGCTCACATAATAGACCCATTGCAGGGAATTGATGGGATTGGGGATATATTAGTTGAAGAGGGGAAAATTAAAGGGATAGAGCAGAAGAGCAGAAGAGCAGAAGAGCAGAAGAAAACACCCCCCCAGCCCCCCCTTGATAAGGGGGGGATTAAAAGGGGGGTAGACTCCGAACTCCGAACCATTGACGCAACCGGACTTTATGTTCTGCCCGGTCTTATTGACATGCACACACATCTCAGGGAACCGGGATATGAATATAAGGAAACGATAAAGACAGGGACTGCTGCTGCTGTTAAGGGCGGGTTTACAACAGTCTGCGCCATGCCTAACACAAACCCTGTAAATGATAATTCAAGCGTGACGGATTTTATTATCAGGAAGGCAATTCAGGAAGGCGCATGCGCTGTTTATCCGATTGGCGCAATAACAAAAGGGCAGAAAGGCGAGGAACTTGCAGAGATGGGCATAATGTACGCCGAAGGCTGTGTTGCCTTTTCTGACGATGGAAATCCTGTGATGAACAGCCTTATTATGCGGAGGGCGCTTGAATATTCAAGGGCCTTCAAGGTCCCGATAATTTCTCACTGCGAGGATACAAACCTTTCCGAAGGCGGCGTGATGAACGAAGGGCTGTTGTCATTGACCCTCGGATTAAAAGGGATACCTTCCGAGGCTGAAGAAATAATGATTTGCAGGGACCTTGCTCTTGCAGAACTTACCGGCGGAAAACTTCATATTGCCCATGTCTCAACAGAAGGTTCTGTGAGGATAATCAGAGAGGCTAAGAAAAGAGGAATAAATATAACGGCAGAGACATGCCCGCATTATTTCAGCATTACAGAGAATACGGTAGAAGGATATAACACAAATGCAAAGGTGAATCCGCCGTTAAGGACGCAAAAGGATGTTGATGCAATTAAACAGGGCTTGAAAGACGGCACGATTGATGTTATTGCGACAGACCATGCGCCGCATCACAGAGATGAAAAATTAAGGGAATTTGACCATGCTCCGTCCGGCATATCAGGGCTTGAGACTGCGCTGGGCTTGAGTTTAAATCTTGTGCATGAGGATGTTTTAACCATGCGGCAGCTTGTTGAAAAAATGGCAGTGAATCCCGCAAATATTTTAGGGTTAAATAAAGAAACGCTGAAAGTCGGCTCTGATGCTGATGTGGTTATAGTTGACGTGAATAAGGAATATAAAGTTGAGGCTGAGGGATTTATTTCTAAAGGCAAAAATACGCCCTTTGAAGGATTGGTTTTGAAAGGCATGCCAGTGATAACCATATGCAAGGGGAAAATATATGAGTAAGGCATTATTAGTCCTTTCTGACGGGGTTGTGTTTGAAGGCGAGAGTTTCGGCGCCGAAGGCGAGACCCTTGGCGAGGTTGTCTTTAATACCTCTATGACTGGCTATCAGGAAATACTCACCGACTCATCCTACAAAGGACAGATAGTAACAATGACCTATCCCCAGATTGGAAATTACGGCGTAAATGAGGAGGATATTGAATCTCAGGGCGGCGTTAAGGCAGAGGGATTCATAGTAAAAGAGGCTTGTGATTTTCCTTCTAACTGGCGCTCAAAGACAAGTCTCAATGAGTATCTTAAAAAATCCAATGTAGTCGGGATTCAGGGCCTTGACACCAGGGCGCTGACAAGGCATTTGAGAAACCACGGCGCGCAGATGGGGGTAATTTCTACGGTTGACGCAAAAGCTGAGAGCCTTCTTGAAAAAGTGAGAAAGCATCCCGGTATTTCCGCATTTGATTTTGTGAAGGAAGTTACAACAAAAAAGCAGTATAAATGGGAAGAAGGATGCTGGAAGTGGCAGCCTGCTGCTGCAGAAATTCAAAACTCAAAATTCAAAACTCAAAATTCAAAAAACTCCAAACTCCAAACTCAGAACTCAAATCCCCCCTTACCCCCCTTTTCTAAAGGGGGGCGTGGGGGGATTATGGTAGTCGTATACGATTTCGGAATCAAATTTAATATCCTCAGAAACCTTGTTGACACCGGTTTTGATGTTACTGTTGTCCCTGCGCAGACCCCTGCCGAAAAAGTTCTTGAGATGAATCCTGACGGGATAATCTTAAGCAATGGGCCCGGCGACCCGCAGTCAGTTACTTATGCGATAGAGAGCGCAAAGAAGCTGATGGACAAAAAACCCATCTTCGGAATCTGCCTCGGGCATCAGATACTCGGGCTTGCAATGGGCGGAAAGACATATAAATTAAAATTCGGGCATCACGGGGGCAATCATCCCGTAAAGGATTTATCAACAGGGAGAGTTGAGATAACATCGCAGAACCATAATTATTGCGTTGACATAAACAGCCTTAAAGGAAAGGTGAGGCTTACGCATAAGAACCTTTTTGACGGTTCTGAAGAGGGCCTGCAGCATGTTGAACTGCCGATATTTTCTGTCCAGCACCATCCCGAGGCAGGTCCCGGGCCGAATGATTCTGCGCATTTGTTTAAGAGATTCAGAGAGATGATAGAGGGGTATTAATGGGTTACAAAATAATATATGGCGATTGTACAAAAGAGTTAGAACATAAAAAGCTCTCAAGAATTGATTTTTTTAAAACCATAGATTTGACATTTCTTGATCCGCCATTCAATCAGGGCAAAGAATATGCAGAACATGATGACAATTTGCCTGATAAAGTCTATTGGGATTGGATGAGAAATATTTGTAGAAAGGTATATGAATTAACATCTCAAGGCGGAGCAATTTATTTTATGCAGAGAGAAAAAAATGCAGAACAAGTTTTATGGTGCTTGAGAGAATCGGGATGGAATTTGCAAAATTTAATAATCTGGAAGAAGAAGACATCAGCAGTGCCTTGCAGTAATAAGTTTGGCAAACATTATCAAATAATAGCTTTTGCGATAAAAGGTAAGAAACCAAGGGTTTTTAATAGGTTGAGGATTAATCCACCTTTACCGGCAGAGTATAAATATGAACGTGAGGATGGGATGTATGTGACTGATGTGTGGGAAGATATACGTGAACTGACGGCAGGTTATTTTGCAGGGGATGAAGCTATTCGTAAATCTACCGGCGAGCGGTTTCATAAACAGCAGTCACCAATACAGTTACTTCTAAGAATAATCTTATCATCATCCAATCCTAATGATACTATTTTGGATCCTTTTGCAGGGACGGGTACTACTCTGGTTGCAGTCGAACAATTAAATAGGAATTCTATTGGCATAGAGAAAGACACAAAAAATGTTAAACTGATTGAAAAACGATTAAAATTTATAAGAGAAAGCGATAGAATAGAGAAGTTTTATAAAGATTACATTTATACCGAAAATTTAGATTTAGTTTGGTATGGAAAAAATATTGAGAAAGAACTGATGCAACAATATAAATATAAAAATAAACAGTTATCTTTAATGATAGCTGAAAAGAGAAGGGCATATAAATGATTGATGTTATAGGGTTTTTCATCAAAATAATAGAAAATATTAGGAGAGATAGAGATTTTACTAAAAAACCTCTCGAATATATTTCTTCTTCGTCTGGTCAATTTGCTTACCTTGACGATAGAAAAAGATACTATAAGACTATAGCATTGTCACTAAAGAAAGCTTTTGAGAGTTCTTATCGTTGTAATTTACTCGAAACCCTTATTCTTTCTGACAACCCCTCAAAATTGAAGACTATTGCCAGTCTTTTCCCTAAAAAACTTCATCAAAATACTTGGAAAAAATTTCGTGAAAATTTTAATTCGTTCTCTGCAACTGAAAAACAAAGAGTATTTAATATTGCTAATGATAATATTGTAGAGATACTTAAAAAGTTTTCAAAGGGCGCTGATAGTTCTGGTGATAATAATGTTTTAGGATCTTTATTGGGTTTTAATTTTAAGTCTAGTGCTAATGTATTTCCTGATTTTCTCTTTACCTCGGATATCATTAGAGGAGAATTGCAAAATGGAAGCATATTGGAACTTAAAGATTCTAAAGGTTCAAATGTGTCTTCTTTTAATTCAACTATTCCAACCAAATATAAAACTCTCGATGAAATCAATGCGATTAATGGAACGCAAATCGTTTCTAAGTTAGCTAATATAATTGATTACCCTCATTCAAAGTCGGCTCACTATGGTAGCCATGGAAGGACTTGTTTCTATTTTGTGAGGACAAATAATACCAAAGCTGAAAAAATGCGGATTTCTATAGTCGAGGGCTCTTTTTTTGAGACAATACCAAAGGAAAAACTTATAGCCGAAACCATGAAAGCAATAGCACGAGAACATTTAGGAAATAATTTTACTCCTGAATTGGAAGCTATTTTTGAAAAGATTAATGACCAGAGCATTATTGCACGATCACGGTCTGATATTGCTACGAAAATCAATGGCATGTCGAAAAAAGCATCTGTCTCACCTCGATTTAGAATTATGTCAGAGGTTGCAACTGATGGCAATCCTCATCTGTATCCAGAAATTCCTGAGAAGACATTTAATCTTATTCTACAGGTAAACCCTTCAAGGGATAAAGATAAGATATATATAGAAGTGAGAGAAAAAATTATTTCTAGTGTAGTGAGCGAGTTGAATAGTTTAATGGCGCCTAAATTTATTTATAACAAAGAGAACAACAAAATTTCTAATGGAGAAATTATTCTTGAAATTAAAGAGATTGCACATAAACGGAATGGACTACATTTAGTTTTCCAATATCATTTTTGAGCTAACCATATGCTGAAACAAATCAAATCCGACATATACCATTTTCTTCATCGGAAGATTCTCAGATTCCGCTTCATCTCGGTGGAGCAAGGGTGGTGTATTTTAGATAGTGATACCATGACTGTCATCCCGAGCGAAGCGAAGGAATCTCCTGAGATTGCTTCGGGACTTTGTCCCTCGCAATGACAACATAGAAAATGGAATACGATGCCAAAAAGAACTGACATTAAAAAAATCTTATTAATCGGCTCGGGGCCTATTGTCATAGGACAGGCGTGCGAGTTTGACTATTCCGGAACTCAGGCGTGCAAGGCGTTGCGCGAAGAAGGCTATAAAGTAGTTCTTGTCAATTCCAATCCGGCAACAATTATGACAGACCCGGAGATTGCCGACGCAACCTACATTGAGCCGCTGACGGCAGACATCATTGAGCTGATAATAAAGAAAGAAAGGCCTGATGCGCTTCTTCCGACAATGGGCGGGCAGACTGCGCTTAATCTCGCTGTTGAGCTTGCTGAAAGCGGGGCGCTTGAAAAGCATAAGGTTGAACTCATCGGCGCAAAACTTCATGCGATAAAAAAGGCTGAAGACAGAGAGCTTTTCAAAGAGGCGATGGAAAAAATCGGGCTTGAGGTGCCGAAAAGCTCTAATATCAGCGCTATGAAAGAAGGGCTTGACGCAGTTGAACATATAGGCTTCCCTGTGATACTGCGCCCCTCATTCACTCTCGGAGGAACAGGAGGCGGCATTGCATATAACATGGAAGAATACGCAGAGCTTCTTGACAAAGGGCTGAAACTGAGTCCTGTTCATCAGGTTCTTGTGGAAGAATCAGTTATCGGCTGGAAGGAATATGAGCTTGAGGTGATGCGGGATATGAAGGACAATGTCGTTATCATCTGCTCCATAGAAAATTTTGACCCGATGGGGGTCCATACGGGAGATTCCATAACAGTTGCGCCTGCGCAGACCCTGACAGACAAGGAATATCAGCGGATGCGCGATGCAGCGATAGCAATCATCAGGGAAATAGGAGTTGACACCGGAGGTTCAAATATCCAATTTGCGCTGAATCATCAAAACGGCAGGATGGTTGTTATAGAGATGAATCCTCGTGTTTCAAGGTCCTCCGCGCTTGCAAGCAAGGCAACAGGGTTCCCTATCGCAAAGATTGCCGCAAAGCTCGCAGTCGGGCTTACGCTTGAAGAAATACCAAATGACATAACCAGGGAAACGCCTGCGTCTTTTGAACCTGCGATTGATTATGTTGTAACAAAGGTTCCGAGGTTTGCATTTGAAAAATTTCCTACTGCGGATTCCACGCTCACAACGCAGATGAAATCTGTCGGAGAGGTAATGGCCATAGGCAGAAGTTTTAAGGAGTCCCTGCAGAAGGCAATAAGAAGTCTTGAGATTGGCAGCTACGGCTTTGAAGAAATAGACGTAAGCGGCGCAGAGCTTACAGCAAGGCTCAAGATACCGAATCCTGAAAGGCTCTGGTATATAGCTCAGGCATTAAGGGATGGGATGTCTGTTGATGAAGTTCATGAACTTACATGGATTGACCTGTGGTTTCTGAATAATATAAGGCAGATTGTGGATTTTGAGAAAAAGATTCAAGATTCAAGATTCAAGATTCAAGAAAAAAATAACTTCCGAACTTCCGAACTTCCGAGCTTCCGCTCTGTTTTAAGGGAGGCAAAGGAATACGGCTTCTCTGACAGGCATATTGCCAATCTTGCAGGAAAGACAGAGGCGGAGATAAGAAAACTGAGGAATGAATCCGGCATAAAACCTGTCTATAAAATGGTGGATACATGCGCAGCGGAATTTGCGGCATATACTCCGTATATGTATTCAACGTATGAAAAACCGTTTTATTCGATTGCGGAATGCGGATTGCAGATTGCGGAATTAAATCCGAAATCCGAAATCCGAAATCCTAAATCAACAGAATCCGAAATCAATCCCACAGGGCGCAAAAAGGTCGTTATCCTCGGCTCCGGCCCTAACAGGATAGGGCAGGGGATTGAATTTGATTACTGCTGCGTCCATGCGGTTTTTGCTTTGAAGGAGCTTGGTTACGAGACTATAATGGTCAACTGCAATCCTGAGACTGTAAGCACCGACTATGACACCGCTGACAGGTTATATTTTGAACCGCTGACTATAGAGGATGTGCTGAATATCCTTGACGCTGAAAAACCGGAAGGCATTATAGTGCAGTTCGGAGGGCAGACGCCGTTAAAGCTGGCAGTGCCTCTTGAAAAAGAGGGCGTAAAGATTCTCGGCACTTCTCCTGACTCAATAGACCGCGCAGAAGACAGGCGGAGATTCAAAAAACTTCTCCATAAACTCAATCTCAAGCAGGCGGAGAGCGACACTGCCATGTCTCCTGAAGACGCCGCAGTGATTGCGAAAAAGATAGGGTATCCTGTTATGGTAAGGCCTTCTTATGTGCTTGGAGGAAGGGCTATGGAGATTGTCTATGATGAGAGTTCACTTCTTGATTACATGGAGAGGGCTGTAAAGGCGTCGCCTGAGCGTCCTGTTCTCATTGATAAATATCTGTCCGGCGCTGTTGAGGTGGATGTTGATGCTATCTCAGACGGGGTTGATGTAATTGTCGGCGGTGTTATGGAGCATATTGAAGAGGCAGGAATACATTCAGGCGATTCTGCATGCTCCCTGCCGCCTTATTCTCTGGATAAGGCTATTGTTGATGAGATTAAAAAGCAGACAAAGGCCTTAGCGCATGAACTTAATGTTATAGGTCTTATGAACGTACAGTTTGCTGTAAAAGGCAGTGAGATATACATTCTTGAGGTAAATCCAAGGGCGGCAAGGACGATACCTTATGTGAGCAAGGCAACGGGCGTTCCGCTGGCAAAACTTGCCGCAAAGACAATGCTCGGGAAAACACTGAAGGAACTCGGGCTGACAACTGAAAAGGAGATAAGGCACGTTGCTGTTAAAGAGGCTGTATTCCCGTTTGACAGGTTCAGCGGCGTAGATATAATACTTGGCCCTGAGATGAAGTCAACCGGAGAGGTGATGGGAATAGACGAGGATTTCGGGATTGCATATGCAAAGGCTCAGTTGTCATCCAACAACAGAATACCTGTGTCGGGTAAGATTGTGATAAGCGTCAGGGATGAAGACAAGGACGGAGTCTGTGATATTGTGAAGAAACTCATTGCCATGGGTTTTGAGGTGATAGCAACGCGCGGCACTGCAGCGCATCTCAGCGGCAAAGGGATAGAAGTTGCAGTCATAAATAAGGTAAAAGAAGGAAGGCCTCATATCGTGGATTTAATCAAAAATAAGGAAGTGAATTTCATCATCAACACGGTGAGCGATGCGCAGGCGCAGAGAGATTCTTTTTCAATAAGGCACAGCGCGCTCCAGTATGGTGTGCCTTATACTACGACTGTTTCAGGGGCGAAGGCGGTTGTCAATGCGATAGACATGCTCCGCAGGAAAAATATGAGCATAAAATCCATTCAGGAATATCACAGGGCATAAAGCACGAGGCGGTGCCTGTCTTTCGGCAATATTAAACTACCTTAACATTAGAGCTGTAGCGCAGTAGCTCAGCAGAGCAGTAGTTTTTAGTGAAATTTGTTTTTGACTACTGGACTCTTGCTCTACTGCTCTGCTGCTCTAAAGTTTAGACCCGTGAATCTTGCCTCAATCCAGTCTCCGCCTCATTAGACAAAGTTTTTGGCGCATATAATATATGCCAATTTAGCATATGATTTATGGTAAACTATAACGTTTTTCTTAAGCGCTGAAGGCATTTATTTTTTAAAAAAAGAGGGGGAAAATGGCAAAGGTTCCTGTAAACATTGAAGAAGAAATGAAGGTGTCCTACCTGGATTACGCCATGAGCGTAATAATCGGCAGGGCTCTTCCTGAGGTAAGAGACGGGCTTAAACCCGTGCAGAGAAGAATACTTTATGCGATGTTCAGGGAAGGCATTCTTCCGGGCAAGAAGTATTCAAAGTGCGCCGGTGTTGTCGGAGAGGTTTTAAAGAAATATCATCCCCATGGCGATACCGCTGTCTATGACGCCCTTGTAAGGCTTGCTCAGGATTTTAACATGAGATACCCCCTGATAGACGGACAGGGCAACTTCGGCTCAATTGACGGCGACCCTGCTGCCGCATACCGTTACACAGAGGCAAGGCTTGCAAAACTCTCGGAAGAAATCCTTGCGGACATAGATAAGGAGACGGTTGACTTTACACCCAATTTTGATGAGACCACAGAAGAGCCTCTGGTGCTTCCATCAAGAGTGCCTAATCTTATAGTAAACGGCTCCTCAGGCATTGCCGTCGGGATGGCAACCAATATACCGCCGCATAATCTCGGCGAGGTAATAGACGGGCTTATTATGCTCCTTGATAATCCCGAAGCAACTGTTAATGACCTGATGAATGCAGTAAAGGGCCCTGATTTTCCTACAGGCGGTTTAATTCATGGAATGCAGGGAATCGTTGATGCATACACCACAGGCAGGGGGATTATTAAGGTCAGGGCCAAGGCTAAGATTGAGAAGGAATACAGAGGCGGAGAAAATATCATAATCACGGAACTCCCGTATCAGGTGAATAAGGCCAGGCTCATAGAAAAGATTGCCGAGCTTGTAAGAGAGAAAAAAATAGAAGGCATATCCGAGATAAGAGATGAATCCGACAGGGAAGGCATAAGGGTGGTCCTGGACCTTAAAAGGGGCGAGATGGCGGAAGTCGTCCTGAATAACCTTTACAAGCACACGCAGATGGAATCCACATTCGGAATTATAATGCTGGCCATTGTAAGCGGCCAGCCTCAGGTGATGCCTTTAAAGAGGATACTCAGCCATTTTATACAGCACCGGAGGGATGTTGTCATAAGGCGGACCAGATTTGAACTCAGAAAGGCAGAAGAAAGGGCGCATATACTGGAAGGGCTTAAGGTTGCGCTTGATAATCTTGATGCAATCATTGCATTGATAAAGGCGTCAAAGACGCCTGAAGAGGCAAGGCGCGGACTCATGAATAATTATCCTTTGTCTGAAATCCAGGCGCAGGCAATACTTGACATGAAACTCCAGAGACTCACGGGCCTGGAGCGTGAAAAGATTATAAATGAATACACAGAGACGTTGAAACAGATTGAGAGGCTGAAGGCAATACTCGGAAGCGACGCCCTTGTCTCAAAGATAATTAAAGACGAACTGGGAGAGATTAAAAAACAGTATGCTGATGAAAGGAGGACGGAGATTGCCGCGAGCTTAAAGGAGATTACCATGGAAGACCTCATATCAGAGGAAGATATGGTTATTACGCTCTCTCATCAGGGTTATATCAAGAGAAATCCATTGTCTGCTTACAGAAGCCAGCGCAGGGGCGGGAAGGGGCTTATCGGAATGGAAACAAAGGAGGAAGATTTTGTTGAGCAGCTTTTTATAGGTTCAACGCATGACTACATGCTTTTCTTCTCCAACCTCGGAAGGCTCTACTGGCTCAAGATATATCAGATTCCCGAGGCAGGACGCGCTGCAAAAGGCAAGGCGCTTATAAATCTCCTCCAATTATCAGAGGGCGAAAGAATTGCAACGGCGCTTCCGGTGAGGGATTTTAAAGAAGGGTTTCTTGTTATGTTCACAAAGGCCGGGACAGTCAAAAAAACCGCTCTTGAAGAATACAACAATCCAAGAGGCAGGGGCATAATAGCAGTTACGATTGAAGAAGGAGATGAGCTTATAGCCGTTAAAAAGACAGATGGCAAGAGTGACCTCATTATTGGCACCAAGAACGGCATTGCAATCCGTTTTAACGAAGAGGACGTCCGTGATATGGGACGGACTGCAAGGGGAGTTAGAGGAATACGTCTTGCAAAAGGAGACGGGGTTGTTTCAGCAGAGGTTGCCGAGGAAAGAACAACATTACTCACAGTTACAGAAAGAGGACTTGGCAAGCGGACCAAGATAGAAGATTATCGTGTTCAGGGCAGAGGCGGTAAGGGAGTAATATCTATAAAGGTTATAGAGAGAGGCGGTAAGGCGGTGGGCCTTATACAGGTGCGCGACGAGGATGAGATAATCATGATTACGAATTCCGGCAAGATTATAAGGACTACTGCAAACAGTATATTACTGCATGGGAGAAATACTCAGGGGGTCAAGATTATGGATGTTGATGCGGAAGATAAAATCGTCAGTATAAGCAAAGTGGTTGAAAAGGATTGACTGACTTGCAGAAAGACGCAGGCAGCATAGCAAAGTTTTCGCTTTATTCTTTAGCCTTTGTTCTTATAGTTCTGCTTTTTGCATACCTTACCTTTAAATTACTAAGTTTTAGCCGGACTGTGGACGTCCCCGACCTTTCAGGCAAAAGCCTTGTTGAGGCTAATGAACTTCTGAGCCAGAAGGGGCTTAATCTGAAGATAGACGCCGAAGAGTATGATTTGGATGCGCCTGCAGGTTATATAATCCGGCAGGATGCGCCTTCAGGAAGCAGAGTTAAAGAACAGCGCAGTATAAGGGTGATTGTAAGTAAAGGGCCGAGAGTCCAATCCGTTCCCTCTGTAGTTGGAGAATTTCTGGCTCAGGCGGAATCGGAGTTTTTAAAGGACGGGCTGAAAATAGCTAAGGTTATTCGTGTGCATTCAAATTCCACTGAGAAAGACAAGGTTATCGCGCAGAAACCGGCTCCCGGCGAAAAGATTACGGAAAAGGTTACGCTTGTTGTCAGTTCCGGGCCTTATGAGGTAATTTATTCTTGTCCTGATTTTCAGGGCAAGACAAAGCAGGAGGCTGCGCAGCTTGCGGAAAAACTTAACATTAAACTTAACGTTACGGGTGAAGGAGAAGTAGTAAAATCACAAAAGCCCAGGCCCGGAAGCCAGATAAAGACAGGAGATACGATGTATCTGCAGATGGAAGGGGAATAAAAGTTTTGATTCCAATTATTAGTTTTAAATAGGTGTTGATTTAGCTTGAGATAAAACTCCGAAGATTATTAAAATAGTTCTCAGAGATGTATGATGAAAGGGCTTAAACAAAGAGGAAAGATATGAGGAAAATTGATAAAGTTAAAAAAATATTAGCCGAGCATCGCGATGAGCTGAGACGTGAATACAAAATCATCGAAATGGGAATCTTCGGCTCTTATATCAGGGGACAGCAGAAAAAGAAAAGCGACATAGACATTCTGGTTGAATTCGATGAGCCGGTGAGTTTGCTTGACTGGGTTGGGGCTGAAAACTATCTTACCGATATTCTCGGAATCAAGGTTGACCTTGTGCCAAGAGAAGATGTGAGACCGGAACTTAAAAAAAGAATATTTAAGGAAGTAGTCTACGTATGAAACGTGATATTGCTCTATATATTAAAGACATTCTCAAAAATATGGATAAAGCGGGAAAGTTCATTAAAGATATAACCTATGAAGATTTTGCATCGGATGAAAAGACAAATTATGCTGTTGTCAGATGCGTTGAGATTATTGGCGAAGCCGCTAAAAATATTCCCGAAAATATCAGGAGAAAATATCCTGATATTCCGTGGAAAAAGATGGCCGGCATGAGAGACAAGATAAGTCATTTCTATTTTGGAATAGATATGAAAAAGGTCTGGCTTGCTGTAAAGCGCGACGTCCCAAAGATAAAACCTCAAATCAGGGAGATGCTTAAAAATATTTTTTCATAGTATAGGTAAAAAGATGGCAATAATTGAAGATTTTGACAAAAAAATTGGTGAACTGAAACTCCAATACAGGAAAGTTAACCGCCCGATTGTGTTTAATTTTCGTGATTTTTGTTCTGTTTGGAAATGGGCCAAAAGGTCTGATGTGCTTACTCATCATATGCATAAGTATCCCGCAAAGCTTATACCCTGCATTCCGATATTCTTTCTGTCCTCCAAGATATGTAGTAAGAATGATATCGTGATGGATCCTTTTGCCGGTAGCGGGACTGTCCTTTTAGAGTCTATAGCACACCCTTACAATAAAAGAAATTGTGTGGGAATTGAAATAAATCCCCTTGCTCGCCTAATCGCAAAAGTCAAAACCACTCCTTTAGACCACAAAAGACTACAGCGCATGAAAGATAAATTATTCTTAAATTTGAAAAGAAACGATATAACGCCTATCATCCCAGAATATGACAACCTTAATTTGTGGTTTTCTAAGAACGCACAAAATAAATTAGGCAAGTTGAGAGCATGTATCGATGAACTCGGAAATGATGATTACAAAGATTTCTTTTTAGCATGCTTTTCCTCACTGATAAGAAAAGTATCTTTAGCTGACCCTAATATTCCCCCACCAGTTGTTTTGAAACCGGATAAGTATAAGGAAGGTTCGGCTAGGCATGATGAGATGAAGGATTTTATAGAAAGAAACAAGACTCCTAAGGTTAAGGCGTTATTCAAGCAATGTGTGGATGATAATGAGAGGCGAGTCAAGAGCCTTTCCGATATAGAGGATATTTCTAAAGGCAAGGTAAAAGCCAGAATTGTTTGGGATGATTCGCGAAATCCTAAGATTGGAAGACTTGCAGCTAAAGGAAATATTGAAAAAAAAGGTGCGAGGGCATTTAAAGAAAACAGTATCGGACTAATAATAACCTCACCGCCATACATCACTGCCCAGAAATATGTCAGGACAACAAAATTGGAATTGCTTTGGCTAGGGCTTGCTGATTCAAAGTCTCTTAGCGAGTTGGATAAGGAGACAATTGGGAGTGAAAGAGTTAAAGTGGAGGAGGAAATCAAACCCACAAATATTAAAGCGATAGACAATCTCTGTGCTAAGATTGAAGGTATTTCAAAAGAAAGAGCAATCATGGTGAATAGGTATTTCAACGATATGGTGCTTGTGATGCAAAATTCCTATAAGATACTCAAGAAAGACAGGGTGATGATTCTCATTGTGGGCAATAATAAGGTATGCGGCTATGAGGTGAATACTCATGATATGCTGGCTGAAATAGGCGAAAGCGTAGGCTTCAGAAGAGAAATGGTAATTAAAGACAGGATTAGAAGCAGAGGAATGATTACAAGACGACACAAAAATGGCGGCTTAATTGAAGATGAATATATTGTTGTGCTGAGGAAATAGGAGAGTAAGATGTTACAGATAATTCCCAAAATTAGCTTATTGAACGCTGAGAAAGAATTCGAGAAAGTAATCAAAGGAATAGAGTTGAGGGGCTATTCCAATAAGCCCCCTGTTAGTGTTACCGGGGGAATTAACTGGGCATTAGAGGCAAATGAAATTGATCCTTTATCAGTTGGAGATATCACAAATATTTTCTGCCCTTCGAGAAGAGACATATATATGAGGCGCGTATTGAAGATCAAGGATGAGAAAAATTGGGGGAGGGTAACAGGTCAGTTTGTTGAGTCTTGCATATGTGGTTTTACCGATAAATATAAGGATGATACTTCAATCAGCAACGTTAGTACCTATGAAATCTTGTCAAAGAAAGCCAGGTTCTTTATGGCTGATTTTTCTAGGAAAAATAAAAAAGCGGTTGCTAAGCTCGCTAAATTCAAGACTAGCCCGGATGAGGATGAGAACTGGTTGCTGCGTCAGTTAGACTACGCTTTGCGGCATGAACTAGTTATGCTTCGGGCTACCCGAAAGCTATCTGGGAATAACCCGAACAACGATGTAATCCAGCATATGGAAATAAAGCCAAATTCAAAAGTGTTGGGAATAAGTGACTCAACTCCTGATTTTGTTATTCCCGGATTTTCTGCAATAGGCGATATCAAAACAGGTTTTGAGTTTAAGGATTACTTTCGCTTAGCCGCGGCTGGTTACGCGTTGGCTTACGAGAATCAAAAAGGAGAAGGGAATGATATCAATCTTGGACTGATATATTATTTTCCTACAAGGAAAAAAGATATATCTTTTGCGCATTTGTATATATTCGTTATAGATGATGTTTTGCGGCAGGAATTCTTAGATAGGAGAGACGAGGCTTTACTCATTGTGAAAGAGGCGAAAGCCAATCACAAAAATATCACTACATTTTCCGATCGAGACAAACATTGTATTTATTGTAAATATTTATCTGAGTGTGATAAATCAAGAAAAAAATGAAGAAAAAAGTAATACCTTTAATCAAGGAATACAGGATTCAAAAGTTGTTTAAAGTGATGGGATGCTTTGAGCAGTATCCTTTTAACCGGGATGGTCTGCGGGAGTGCATACTTAAATTATACCAAGATAAAGAAGAAAAAAGCATATTCAGAGGAATGGTCATTCCTTCCTTAAGGCATCTGGGTCTTATTTTCGGATACGATGAAGATTTAAGATTAAGTGCAAACGGGAACCTTATTGTTATTGCACGAAAAAAATCAGCAGAAGAGGGATTGAGGGTCTTTAGGGCGATATTAACTGAGATAGATGACTTGGACATAAAGATTCTTAAAATGATTGCAAAGAAGAATATAGATTTTGACGCTTTGAAACAGAGCCTAATAATAAAAATAGAAGCGCCCTCTGAAAAACAGGCGAGAGAAAGAATTAACCATTGGGTTTCTATGTTGTTAGAGGCTGGATTATTGATGAAAGAAAAAAAAATAGAGATTGCGAGCGGAATATTATCTCAAGTGGAGAAAGATTTGGATATAAGTACCAAAAAAGATAAGTTTGAAAAGATATTTTTTGAGGCTTACATGTCAATATTTAAAAAACAGGAAAACATACCTATAGTTGATATGCCGGATATCCGAACAGCGGTGGCAGTAGCGTTTTATACAAGGCATAATTTGGTTATTACGGAGAAGCAATTTGATGAAATGTTGCGCGGTGTCAAATTCGCGACGGATGAGTACATAATATCGCTAGGCAGGGCAATGGGCGCTGAGGAAAAAATATTCAAGCACGAAGATAATTATTATAGAACGATTTCAATAAGATTTCTAAATAAGGAGGAAAAAACATGAAGTCCTTTATGGAGACAGAATATAAATTGACGGTTGACCCCTTTGCTTCTAAAGTTGACCTTATTGCGCCAATGGCTGGCCGCAAAAAGGAGAAGAAAGCATGGGAACAAATTATAAGGCAGAGGGCTGGACAAAAAGGCAACTCTTTCAACTTCATTATAGGAGATTATGGGGTAGGCAAATCCTTTTCTTTATACAATATCTTCAAGGATGCAGAAGAGAATTACGAGAATGTTCTCCCAATCTTTATTACTCTGCTTCCAGAAGATAGTATCAGAAAGTTTGGCTTGGAATTCATCCAAAGAATCTTTGACAAGTTCGATCTGAAAGACCTTAAGGGAATTTTATCCAAAGTAGATAGGGGTGATTTTGACCATCTCAAAAACTTGATGCCTGAACCATCTATTGTTTTTGAAAAAATTAGAAAAGGGGATAAATTGGCGTTGGATTTCTTAACCAGTGACCATATTCTTGATGCCAAAGAGTTGCGCCAGTTAGGAGTGGGAAGGAAACTAAATTCAACTGACAGGGCTAAGGATTACTTGCTATCATTTTTGTATCTATTGAAAAAGGCTAATTTTGACAGCTTGCTTCTTTCTATAGATGAGGTCGAGTATATATTTAGCCAAATGCGAGGCTCGAAAATTTCCTTGGCATTCAATACATTAAGGGGAATACATGACTTGCAGCAGTCTCATGACAAGGCGCTTAAGTTAGGAGATACTGCGAATATGATATTTTTCTTTGGCATTTCTGAAGATGGCTGGAGACGATTAACGGTTGACCTACAAAAAAGGGAAAAGAGCCAAGGCGGTCCGATACAACCCTTTATGGACAGGAAAGACAATGTTATTACTCTGAAGCCATTGAGCAAAGAGGAAACGAAAGAGCTTATTGAGTTGAGATTAAAGCAGAACAGGACTACCGGAAGAGTAGGCAACAAACCGCTAATTCCTTTTACTGATGAGTTTGTTGGCTATGTATTTGATTTGACCAAAGGCAAGCCTCGTGACATAGTCCGAAGGTGTGATATTGTTTTACTGGAAGGGTTAGAGCAAAAGATTACATTAATAACTGTAGCTTTTGCAAAGAAAGTTTATGAGTCGCATGGGCTTTTTACCGAAACGAAATAATCCTTCCAAAATTCTCGATAGAAAAAATTAATAAGCCCATAGAAAGTATATTAACTATGCTCGACATAAAAACACTTGAAACATGGCTCTGGGATGGGGCGTGCAGTATTCGCGGGGCGGTGGATGCGCCGAAATTCAAAGATTACATCCTGCCGCTTATTTTTATAAAACGCATTTCAGATGTATTTGAAGATGAGTTAAAACGTTTAAGTGATAAGTTCAGCGATGAAAAGGTCGCTTATGATTTAGCGCGGAAGGATCACAAGCTTGTCCGCTTTTTTATTCCCCGCTCTTCAACATGGCCTGAGATACGCAAGAAAACAAAGAATATCGGAGAGGAATTAACCGACGCTATCCGCACAATTGCCAAAGAAAACCCAAAATTGCAGGGCGTAATTGATATTGCTGATTTTAATGCCAAGGTCAGCGGGCAGAGGATTGTTGATGATGGGAAGCTGAGTCAGCTTATTGAAGTTATTAGCCGTCATAGAGTCGGATTAAAGGATGCTGAGCCGGACATTCTCGGCAGGGCGTATGAATATCTTTTGCGAAAATTCGCTGAAGGACAAGGCCAGAGCGCGGGCGAGTTTTATACTCCCAAAGAAGTCGGATGGGTGATGGCGTATTGTCTTGACCCGAAGCAGGGGCAGGAAGTGTATGACCCGGCATGCGGCTCAGGCGGTCTTCTTGTTAAATGCCAGCTTGCCTTAAAAGACAAAGAAAAGAAAATTTCAAAACCGCTTCATCTTTACGGGCAGGAACAGAACCATGTTACCTACGCCATGGCCAAGATGAATATGTTTATCCATGATATGGAAGGCGATATTGCTATCGGCGATACTCTAATAAGCCCGAAGTTTCTTGACGGGAGCAGCCTTAAAAAATTTGACCTTGTGGTTGCCAATCCTATGTGGAATCAGGACGGCTACAACACACAGTTTTATGAAGGAGATACCTTTAACCGCTTTGACTGTGGTTATCCTCCAGCAAGTTCAGCCGATTGGGGATGGGTTCAGCTTATGTTTACATCTCTTAGTAATAATGGCCGCGCAGCAGTGGTTCTTGATACAGGAGCGGTTTCCCGCGGCTCAGGCAATCAGGGCTCAAACCGCGAAAAGGACATCCGCAAAAAGTTCGTGGATAACGATTGGATTGAAGCAGTGCTTTTGCTTCCGGAAAATCTGTTTTATAACACCACCGCGCCGGGCATTGTGCTTTTCTTAAACAAGAACAAGCCAAAGGAAAAGAAAGATAAAATCATGCTCATTAATGCCTCGCTTGAATTTGAAAAGGGCAGGCCAAAGAATTTTATTCCTGATGACAAGATTAAGAAAATCGCCAAGGCATTTCATGCTTGGAGAGATGTTGAGAAATTCATAAAAATAATCGGAAAAGATGAAGCGGTTAAGAATGATTATAACTTAAGCCCTTCTCGTTATGTTGGCAACGGTAAAGAAGAAGAATACCAGGATGTGGATGAGATTCTGGTTGAACTTGCTGAACTTGAGCAAGAGCGTATCAAAACAGATAAAGAGCTTAACGGCATATTAAAGAAGATTGGATATAAGGGGTTTTTGAAGTGATGAGAATAGAGCAA
>Ga0210017_1001271_pt1 | contig 21947 bp, 20 predicted proteins | sample CryGeyCG2014_020_FD_183966 | JGI IMG/M metagenome (GOLD analysis project Ga0210017, IMG submission 183966) | Groundwater microbial communities from aquifer - Crystal Geyser CG08_land_8/20/14_0.20 (SPAdes) (version 2) | ecosystem: Environmental > Aquatic > Deep subsurface > Groundwater | place... | reverse complement strand
CATGGGCGTGCGGGCTGAACAGTATTTTTGCCCGGAGCATATCCGGCACGGTAAAATCGGCTACGAACATCGGCTGGCCGGTGACAAGCGACTGTCCATCAACCTTTATTTTACTTTTTCCGACCTGCTGAAAATTGGTTTTTACTTTGTCCATTTTTTTCTAATTCTCTAATTCTCTAATCTCTAATTCTCTTACTTTTAAGCCGCTTTGCCGCAAGTTTCACCGCATCAATAATTTTTACATAACCTGTGCATCTGCAAAGATTACCGTCTAATGCGAGTTTTATTTCTTCATCCTTCGGCGCAGGATTTTTATCCAACAGCGATTTGGTGCTTAACACCATTCCCGGCGTGCAGTATCCGCACTGGACGGCGCCGCTTTCTAAATATGCCTGCTGTATTTTATGCAGATTGTTCGGTTTGCCGAGCCCCTCTATAGTTGTGATTTTTTTGCCGCTTGTCCGTCCCGCCGGATAAATACATGAATTAACGGGCAGACCGTTTATGAGAACGACACATGCTCCGCATTGTCCATGTCGGCACCCTTCTTTTGCGCCGAGATAACTGTGGCGTCTTAAAACATCAAGCAACGGTTCGGTATAACTTTTTACGGTGAGTTCTTTTTTCTGATTATTTATGGTAGTTTCAATTTTCATGTTTTATTTTAGCCACTAAAACTTCTTTGACAGGATTACTAAGGGGAGCATAAAATACTTTACATGAAAAGGATGTCATTCTGAGCCGAAGGCGAAGAATCTCGATGTTAAAATGCGAGACCCTTCGTTCCACTCAGGGTGACAGACGAAGTGCTTCACCAATGTAAAGTATATTCCGCTCTGAGTAGTAACAGGATTTTTAATTCTTTTTTTACCGCAGAGAGCACAGAGGACGCAGAGAAAACTATTAAAATTATTTGCTTTTGCCTTTCTCTCTTTTTATCTCTGCGACTCCGCGGTTTATATTTTTAATTAAGGACCGTCCCCAATTTCCTTTGACAGGATTAACAGGATTTTTAATTCTTTTTTTACCGCAGAGACGCTGAGAACGCTGAGTAAATATTTAAAATTATTTATTTTTGCTTTTCTCTGTTTTCTTCTCTGCGACTCCGCGGTTAATATGTTTTGTTCATCAATTCAAGAAAGATTGCCCCTAATATCTCCCGTTTATATTCTGCACTAACGCGGATGTCCGCACCGATAACCGCTTCGTTTTGAAGTGATTTTGTCAGCAATTTTATCGTCTCATTCGTCAGTTGTTTGTTTTTAAGCATCCTCTCGGTTTTTATAAATCTCCGGGGAAGAATTGTTAATCCGGTTGCAACTATTTTCATCTTTTCAATTATGTTTTTGTTTTTTAGTTTGTAAAGGACGCCCATGCTTAGCATAGAATAATCCGTTTCAGTAAGAGAGAATTTTTTCCACTCGCCGATTAAGTCCTTGTCGGTCAGCGGAATTCTGATTTCGGTAACAATATCTTTACCGAGTATAATTTTCGGAGGTCCGGAGAAAAATTTCTTTGCCGGATAACTTTTTCCTTTTGCCGTGATGATTTTACCGTCCAACAAAAGCAAAAGTCCCGGGAACGCCGACCACGGTCTCAAGCCCACAATGTTGCCTCCTGCCGTAATCATATTTCTGTTAGGCGTTGTTCCTATCGTAATTGCGCATTTTCGGATTAAACCGTTCCAATATTTTTTGGATTGCGGCCAGGCCGATAATTGTCCGACCGTTGTCATCGCTCCGATAGAAATGTTGTTTTTGTCCGATTTAATGTAATCCAGATTTAGTCCGTCTAATTCTATGTATGAAGTGTTCTCGGCTGGATTTAATAGAAGTGTGGTGCCGCCGGCAAGAGGTAAATTTTTTTCTTTACCGGTATTAAGTATTTTTAATGCTTCGGATAGATTTTTAGGAAGATATACGGTATTATTGCTCATTAAAACAATTTTATAATATTTTTTTTATTTTGTCAACATTATTTTGATTGTTGACAAACCCAACAATCTCTGATTACAACGATAAAATAAAAGATGTCAGCGATAAGTCACTGGCTGATGTATCGCCGTAATCGTGTCTTTTAATCGCTGTCATCATTCTTGTCAAAAATTATTATTCCTTCTTTCCAAAAAGCGATTTTTATTTTTAATCCGTCTTTGAGGTTGTATCTTTTATAAATGATGGAGGGAAATTTTGCCGAAAACACCGTCTCTTCTGTGCCGGATAAAATACGCAATTTCATAATGCAGGTGTCGGAAAAAAAATAAGAAGATATAATTTCCGCATCAAACATATTTTCTTTGAGTTCTTCTCTTATCGGCACCCCCTCTTTTATCACTTTTATCGCATCGGGTCTTATGCAGAATTTTATTTTTTGACCGATTTCAAACTTTTTGATATCGCTGTTGGAGTTTATTTTAATACCGTTATATTTTAAAAGAATTTTTTGCCCGTCCCGTGAAATGATTTGTCCTTCAAAAATATTTTTTAGGCCGAGGAATCCGGCAACAGCGGTATTTTGGGGTCTTGAAAAAATCCGGTTAGGTTCGCCCTGCTGCACCAATTCGCCGTCTATAATCACGACCATTTTATCGGCTACGGCATACCCCTCATCAAGGTTATGAGTTATATGGAGGGTCGGGATTTGCAGCGTTTTTAAAATATTTTTCAATTCAAACCATAACTCATTTTTCAATCCTTCGTGAATTGCCGAGAAGGGTTCATCAAGCAACAGAACTTTCGGTTTTATAACCAATGCCCTTGCAAGCGACACCCTTTGTGCCTCGCCGCCCGAAAGATTGCCGATACTGCGATTGAGCAGTGTTTCTATATCCAATAATTTTACGATTTTTAGAACCTCATTTTTTGTTTCGTCTGATTTTTTTTTAATTTTTAATCCGAAAGCGATATTTTCAAAAACATTCATATTCGGGAACAAGAGATAATTTTGCGGTAAAAATCCGATGTTTCTTTCTTCCGGCAAAAAATTCGTAATTTCTTTATCGTCTCTGAATATCCTGCCGGATGTTATTTTGTTCAATCCGAGAATACATTTCAGTAAAGTTGTTTTTCCGCTTCCCGTCGGTCCCAAAAGTACGCAATACCGGTCATTTTCAACTTCAAGATTTATATCTTTGAGATAAAAATTCCCAATTTTACAGTTGAGGTTTTCTATTTTCAGCATAAATGTGTATCCCGTACAAAACCGCTATTCCTATAAAGAGTGAAATAAGTATTAAAATTATTGCGTTATAAATATCGCATGATGCAAAGGAAAGAAAAATCGCGACCGGCATCGTTTCCGTTTTCATCGTTGTTGCGCCCGCAAGTGTAACGGTGGCACCGAACTCTCCGACCGCCCTCGCCCATACAAGCAGAAATGCGGACAGAATGCCTTTTTTAGCGGTTGGTAAAAGTATATGAAAAAATGTCTGCGATTGCGTTGCGCCGAGACATCTGGCAATAATTTCATATTCGGGGTTTATGTAATCAATAACGGATTTTATAAGTGAAACCGCCAGTCCTATAATTACAATAAACTGTGCAAGAATTATCGCAGGAACCTCAAAGACGACCCGGAAAACATTTGACTCAAAAAATTTCCCGACGGGTGTATTAAAAAAAATAAGAAGCATCGCACCGAGGGCAATGGGCGAAATGACAATCGGGAGATACAAAATTGAGTTGACAATATTTTTCAGAGGGAAATTATATCTTGATAAAATGTAGGCGCTCGGAACCGCGAATATCAAGGCAATAACAGCCGAAACGGTTGCGGTCAAAAGGGTGAGTTTTATTGCAAAGAATATTTCTCCGGCCGCAAATTGTCTCTGGACAGATGTAATTTTTAATTGCTGGAAGAGCCCGAAAATTAGAGTTAAAAAAAATAAAACGAGAGATATGAGAAAAGCCCAGAGAAAAATCTTAAAAATTTTATTTCTCATTTTATTTATCCACAGATTACACGGGGTTCTGTAATTCAGCCACAGAATTTCACAGAACTTCACTGGGCCACAGAACCACACAGAATTTCACAGAATTATTCTGTGCTTTTCTGTGCCATTCTGTGGCTGTCATTCTGTGGCTACCATTTTTTACTTTACAGAACCTTACACGGATTATTAATGGCAATTACGCAGATTAAACCTATTTATTGCAATGGAAACTTGCAGTTGCTCAATTTATTGAGCATAGCCCGATGAATCGGGCAACTACCTCTTTATCAACTTAAAATATTTTTCCGGCAGTTTATATTCGCCTCCGATTTTTGCTTCCGGGGCATATTTTTTTGCTTTTTTAACATCGAAAATATAACCCCATTTTTTGAAGATTTTTCCGCCTTTTTTCGGTGACAGAACATAATCAATAAAATTTTCCGCTCGCCTTCTGTCTTTTACAAAAACAGGTATTGCTATCGGAATGGTTGAAATTCTTGGGATTTGCTTTTTGTCAAGTTTTATCCATTTGACATCTTTCGGATTCCAACTTTCAAAAACATCCCAGCCGATGATAGCATCTACCTTTTTTAAGACACAGATAGTTGCAGTATCCTCGCAACTTTTGGCAAATACAACAACATTGGGCAGAACCTTTTCAAGTAAATTGTTGTAATCCAAAAGTTCAACACCGTATAAACCTAAACATACTGTTTCGGGATTTCCCATCCCGACCCGTATACCTTCTTTTGTCAAATCCTCAAGTTTTTGAATATTTTTTGGATTTTCTTTCGGAACAAGTATTGCGGGAACAAGATATGAAATAATTTTATCGGTTTCTTCTATTAAAAGTTTTCTTCTTACGCCAATAGTAATATAGTCAGGCGAACCGCAGAGATAAACGTCGCCTTTTTTTGTCAACTCCATCTGTGAAAGAAGTGTTCCCGAACCGCTGTAAGTAACATTAACCTTTACGCCGGTTTCTTGTTCGTAATTTTTAATTATTTCTCGCATCGGCACTGCAACAGCAGCCCCGCAGAAAAAAAACAATTCCTCTGCCGCACAAATAAAATTGGCCCAAACCAACAAAATACCGATAACAGCAAATACTTTTTTCATTTTTTCCTCCATTTTCAACATTGCATAATGTCAAATTTAACCACTGAAGCACTGAAGCACTGAAAAAAATTCAACATTTTCGTCCACTCTTTTCATATTTATTTTGACAGTACCCAACATTAAAATTTAATTTGTAATTCCGACATCACCAAATCATTTTTTATACTCGGCGATTCCACTTTTCTCTCATAATTGTTCCTTATCAAAACATTTTTGTCAATAAAATAATTCAACCCGAAAGTCCATCTGCTGTTTTTACTTTCAATAACTTTCAGAGATGAATCCCACATATCGTATCTCGTAAAGAAAAATATCTTCGGTAAAATCTCATAACCGCCGGTAAGATAATATCCTTCTTTTTTAATTGAGCCGTCTTTACCGTGCAGATACTCCGCCTTACACAAGAGTTTTTTAAGTTGATATTTTATTTCAAAACCCAATCTGTCTTTTGCGGTAGTGTTCGTACTTATTGTACCGCTATAAATTGAACCGCCGAAACTTAAATCATTTACGGGTGAAAGTAAAATTCTTCCGATAATTGCCTTGTTATCATTATCGTCCGAACAATTTGAACCGCTACCGTTGACGGTCGCAACCGATAAATCAGATTTCAGTGACTTTATAGAAAGCACTTTTGATATTTCAATTCCAATATCTCTTGTGGGACTTACAAGATTGCTTACGACATCTGATTTGTTTATCAATTCCAAATCAGCGTCGGGTATTACATTTTCAAGCGAAAATTTGTATTTGAATTGTCCAAGACGAACTGCAAAATATGAAATTGATTTTATATCCATATATGCATCATAGAGTGATTTGCTGTTTTCCGCCTCCTTGTTTGTTTTTTCAAGCGAAAATGTGTAAGAAACATCTTTTGTAATATCACCCTTTATGCCAAGTCGTGCTTGAGCAATTGAAAAACCGTCTTTTGCCCCGGCGGTTGCATCAACACTGTATCTTGCCTTGGCAAATCCGGTTGGCTTTATATTTGGAAAATCATTTTCCAAAGAAAAAAGCTGCACCGTCCACAATCCCAATCCTACAAAACCCAAAAACCACTTTTTCATTTTTTTCTCCATTTTCAATTAGATCAATTGCTCTAATTGAATTTTTCCACTTGCAACCCAACCCCAAATCTGTTATAATACTTTCGGTGGGAGACGGTTCTTCTTTCAAGAGGGGCACTGCGATTCCGCCTTTTTTATCGGCGAATCTTTGTTTTTAACCATTTGCATCACCCCCTTACACTTTTATGGACATTATAATGTAATTATAATAAATTGTCAAGTAAAAAATGCACTTGACGAATTATTTTTTTTTGATATAATAACCTATCAAATTTTACCGTTGTAATTCTGAAAAACATAATGAAAAATAAAATCTGTAATATATCTGTGCCGGGTTTTATCTTTATCTTTCCGTTTTTTGCTTTTTACCTTTTCACCCTTTATCCTGCCGTTTCGGTCGGTGACAGCGGAGAACTTATTACTGCTGCCTATACGCTGGGTGTCGCTCATCCGCCCGGTTATCCGCTCTGGACAATTCTCGGCAAAATTTTTACCGTAATAATTCCGTTCGGAAACATCGCATACCGCGTTAATTTGATGAGTGCGTTTTTTGGTGCGTCTACCTGTGCTATTTTTTATTTTATAATTAAAAAAATAGTTCCGGTAAATGAGAATAATGAAAAAAAATTGTCCGCAGTTCTTACTTTATCGGCAGTAATACTTTGCTTTTCGTCAACATTGTGGTCGCAATCAATAATCTCCGAGGTCTACACGCTCAACGCATTTTTTGTCGTTCTAATTGCTTACTTACTACTTACTACTTACCACTTACCACTTATTGCTTTTATTTACGGGATTGCACTTGCCAATCATTACATTATGTTTCTTTTCGGTCCGGTTTTTGCGTTTTATTTGATATGGAAAAATCCGAAAATTTTTAATTTGAAAACGCTCCTGACTTTACTGATATTTTTTTTGCCCGGACTTTTTTTGTATCTTTATCTTCCTATTCGTTCGTCGGTAAATCCGCCGATTGACTGGGGCAATCCCGAAAATTTCAAAAATTTTATTGCTCATATTGGGAGGTTTCAATACAAAGGACTGGAGTTGGCGGCAAGAGTCGGATTTGCGACTAAACTTCTGTTTGTAAGAGATTTTTTCAGTCAGTTAATACAAAACTTTGGACTGTTTGCCATTTTTTCCGTGTTCGGGCTTGTAAGTTTGATTAAAAAAGATATTAAATTTGCTCTGTTTACCATTTTAATTTTTTTGGCGAACACGCTCGGGCTGATAATTTTACTCAATTTCAAATTCACGCCGCAGGATATTGACGCTTTTACTCCGTATTATATTCCCGCATGGATTATGACGGCGCTCTGGTCGGGCTATAAAATTTGCGAATTAAGAAATATAAAGTTTTTTTTACACGGTGTTTTAATATTATTGGAATTTCAATTGGCATTTCAAATTATTTGGAGTACTTTTAATTTCAGGAGTAAATTTAATATCAGCAGTTTTTATTCTACAGTTATTATGCCATATAGATATAATTTCACTGCCTACGATTATCCGGTTAATATATTAAAAACCGTCGCAAAAAACGGCACTTTGTATCTGCACGAGGAAGTTGATGAAACCATTTTTACACTTTCTTATTTGAAAAATGTTCTTAAAAAAAGGCAGGATGTCGCAATAATTGACTCATATAATAATATATTTTTATCAAAAAGTGTTCCGGAAAATTCAAAAAAATATTACTCTGCCGTCAACACTGAGAAATTAAACAAAACTCTTTTTATAAACGGTTTATTGTGGGTTGAACAAAAGAAAATAAATTCAAGCATTTGGGATTTTTATGTAATTCGCGAGTTGCCAAAAAAATATGAATACAGAGAGCAGGAAGTCGCTGCCCGATATCCGTATTTTTACGGAAAATTTTTAATTGATTCAGATAATAAAAAAAACGGAATTTTTGCATTAAAAAAATCACTTGAAACCGGGCCCGAACTTATATGGCTTTACAATAATGTCGGCGATATTTTAAGACAGCAAAAGGATTTTAACGGCGCTTTTCTGGCACTTTCTCATGCAACTTCACTTGATTCGACATATTCGCCGGCGTATTATAATATGGGGCTTTTGTATCTGGAAGAAAAAAAGGAAGACGACGCGATTGAGTATTTCAAGAAAGCGCATCAATACGATAAAACTGATCCCGATTCACTTTCTCAACTATCAAAAATTTATCAGAGAAAGGGCTATAAAAATTTTGTTGAGGGTAAAATTGACGGTGCAATCACGGAATATAAAAAAGCGATTGAGTACACACCGGCTGCCGCCGATATTTATTACAACATAGGTGTGATTTATTCGCAATTGCAAAATAACAAAGAGGCAAAAGAATATTTCCAAAAATACATTCAATTAAACCCGGGGGGTTCAAATGCAGAAACAATTAAAAAATGGCTTAACACGAATTAGTCGGAAGTGGTTTAAAATTTTGCTACTTGCTACTTACTACTTACTACTTACTACTTACTGTCTCTATTCACAGACAACCATCTCTTATCCCTTATATTTATGCGAAGCCGGCAATCCCAACGATTACCGGCTTTTTGCCAACGGCGGCGGATGGGACGGTTTCTGGTATGTCGGTTACAACAGGGTCTGGATAGAAAAAATATTCATACCGGGAAATTTGTCAGAGTATAAAAAAGTTTTTATCGGGGCAAAACTCGGGCGGATGAAATCAAAACAAGTTTATAATAACGGAAAAGCCACGCTTGACAAAGAAGCAATTCCGGGCGATATTTTCATTGCGGTGTCATCAACGCCGTCGTGGAAAAAATCAAACTGGAAATTTTTGACAACTACTGATAATATTTCCTTTGAAGGCGACAATGAACTTGCGGTTGAACAGGTCGGTGAATCCCGATGGTTTTGGACTGAAGTCCGGTCGGACGAAATAAATTTCGGCGGTGAAAATTATATTGCTCTTTGGTCAACGTCCGCATTTTTAACCGATTCTTCAAACAGTCCGATAATCGCTGCAGCATGGGGCGGTAAGGATGCCAACAGTTTTATCAATGACGAAATAAAAGGCGGCCCGCCGCAACATTTTAGTACGACAACGCTTAAATCGCCGCTCACCGTTTTTGAACCGGCTATAGCAATAAAATTTGTTCCGGAATTATCCCAGAATATAACGGTCGGTTTAATGGGCATAACAGAGGGCGAAAACCTTGCTGAAAAAAAAGTAATTTATGCTTCCGTACTTGGCAACGAAATCCAAAAGGTCTGGCTTGAAATTTCCCAAGACAATAAAATTTGGAAAAAACACGGCTTGATTTCTTATACTTCGCCGTACATATTTTCATTAAATCCTAAAAAATTATCTTTAGATATCGGATATGGAAATAAAAAGCGCGCCGCCTCTGCACTTTTTATTCGGGTTTGTGCAACCGATATCTGGGAAAATACGGGAAGAAGCCCGTCCGTTAAAATTTTTATAAGCGGAATTGACAAATAGTAAAAAAATTGATAAAATAAAACCGTTGACGTTTCGCTAAAAGTGGTTTTGATAACAGCGATATTAACTGCCGATTACAACGATATTTCCGACGAGGGCTTATCGCTGACATCGTATCTTTTATCGCTGTAATCAGAGATTATTACAAATTATGAACAAAAAAGCATTTATTGTTGACGATGACCCTAACATACTTGAACTTTTTAGACATATTCTTGAAAAAGAAAATCTTGAGGTTTTTACCGCATTAGACGGTAATGACGCAATTAAAAAAATTCCGGAAGCGAAGCCGGATATCATTATACTTGATCTTATGCTTCCGAAACAGGGCGGGTTTGAAGTATTGAAATCACTTCAGCAAAATGAAAACACAGAAACTATTCCGGTAATAATTGTCACAGGGAAATTCAGAGACGGAACGACATATGATTTTGTAAAGTCGCAGCCGAATGTAAAAGATTTTTTTTCAAAGCCAATAAACCCGTCTGTTTTTGCGTTAAGTGTAAAAAAAATTTTAGGGGGATACGATGTATAATAAAAAGTGGGTTCGCACTGCCGTTGCCGTAATTTTAACCGTCATAGCGATGTACATTATGATTTATCTTGATGTATGGTTTCGTGCAAAACATTCTTATCAAGAAGCGGAAAAAGCGGCGGCAAACAACGATTGGAAGATGGCATATGTTTGGTATCAGACGGCGGTTGAACAGTTTTCTCCGCCCAATTCAAAATGGGTGAAAATGTCCAGAGAAAAAATGCCCGTTGTGCTTGAAAAATGGAAAGAGGATTTAAGAAAGAAAAAAATTCCGTTTGAAGATTATATGCTGGAGTGAGGTGCTAAAATGTTTAGAAAGATGGCAAAGTCAAAATTACAGTTGGCAAAAGTTACCGGTAAAAATCTGAATTATCTCGGTTCCATAAAAATTGACAGAAATCTTATGGAACTCGCCGATATCTATCCTTATGAAATCGTGCTGGTCGTAAATAAAACCACCGGCGCCAGATTTGAGACATATGTGCTTGTCGGTAAAAAAAACTCAGGATGCATTGAATTAAACGGCGGTGCTGCCCGTCTGGGTGAAGTCGGCGACGAACTGATAATTATTTCAAATGAGTTTATTGAGGAAGAAAGAGCAAAAAAATATAAACCGAAAATTGTTTTTCTTGATGACAAAAATCGCCCTATAAAAAAATGAACCTTCTTGTAAAAAACGGAACAGTTATAACCGCTGACAAAATATTTAATGCTGATATTTTTATATCCGGCGAAAAAATTGCAAAAATCGGGAAAATTCAATCCCGGGAAAATTGCAAAATTATAGATGCAAAAAATAAATATATTTTTCCCGGCGTTATAGACGCCCATACCCATTTCGGTCTTAAAGCATATAGTTCAAAAACTTCGGATGATTTTTCAAGCGGTACAAAATCGGCTGCTTCCGGAGGAGTTACGACGGTTATTGATTATGCAATTCCCCGGACAAATGAGACGATGTTTGAATCGGTGACCCGCCGCAAGATTGAAGCCAAAAAATCTTATGTTGATTATTCTTTCCATTCGCAAATCGTCAACTGGAACAATCAGAGTCAAAGTGATTTTATAAAACTTGCCGCAGGTTCCGGCATTAAATCATTTAAGGTTTTTATGCCGAAAACAGAGGGCTGGGGCGTCGGCGATTACGAGTTGCTGAAAATTTTGGAGTTTTCAAAAAGATTTTCGGCGCTCGTAGAAGTTCATGCTGAAAGCAGTCCTCTTATAGACGGATTTACCAGAAGTTTTGTTGTTCGTCAAAAAACTGCCGTCTCAAATTTTTATTACACACGCCCTAACATTGCGGAAGAAGAAGCGGTAAACCGCGCGGTATTTCTTGCCGAGAAATCCGGCGGGAATCTTTATATCGTTCACACATCTGCCCAAGGCACGGTTCAAATTGCCGCAGAAGCACGGAAAAGGGGCGTCAATGTTATCGTTGAAACCTGTCCGCAGTATCTTGTTCTGAATAAAAATGTTTTTGAAAAAAAAGACGGTTATCTTTTTGCAACCTGTCCGCCGGTGAAATTGCCGTCGGATAATAAAGCGTTGTGGGAAGGGATTAAAAGCGGAATTGTAAAAACGGTTGCAACCGACCACTGCGCATTTTCAAAAAAAGATAAGCAAAAAGCAAAAAATGATTTCAGAAATTTAAGGTTCGGTATGCCGGGGGTTGAAACATCGTTTCCGATTTTATTTTCGGAAGGCGTAGTGAAAAAAAGAATAACGCTTGAAAAACTTGCCCGGGTGACATCTCAAAATCCCGCAAAAATTTTCGGGTTGTATCCTAAAAAGGGCTGCATAAAAATCGGAAGCGATGCTGATTTAACAATTTTTGACCCGAAGGTAAAGTGGAGGATTGATTACAGAAAACTTAATACTGATTGCGGCTGGAGTCCTTATCAGAATATGAAAATTACCGGCAAAACGGTTATGACGCTGCTTCGCGGGAAAATAATTTATGATAACGGCAAATTTACATCGGGCAGCGGTTACGGAAAATTTTTAAAAAGATAAAAGATGCGAGGGTTTGGGCGGGTTTTAACCCGGCCGTCTAAACCCGAAGCATCAAACCACAATGTAGTCCCGACCTTCAGGTCGGGATGAGCGAAGCGAAAAAGGAGAAAAAGATGGCTGAAAAATCTGTTTATGACGGGCTTTTTTTGACGGATGCGCAGTTGAAAAGTGAACTTGCGAAATGTGAGTTCTGCGAGGAAAAACCCTGCAAAGCGAAGTGTCCATGCGACTGTTCGGCGGCTGATTTTATTATGGCTGCCGGTGTTTTTAGCGATTCGGATATAAAAAGGTCCGCCGCCCAAATAATGAAAAAAAATCCGCTCGGCGGCATTTGCGGCATGGTTTGTCCCGACAGGTTTTGCGTCGCCGCCTGCGTTCATAAAAAATTTGATTCTGCGGTAAATATTCCTGCCGTTCAGGCGACAATTATAAAAAAAGCCAGAGAGTTGGGCGGCATCGCCGAATTTTCCAAGCCGAAATCAAACGGGAAAAAAGTTGCGATAATCGGTTCTGGACCCGCCGGTTTGGGCGCTGCGTCAGTGCTCGGTTCGCTCGGTTATAAAGTTGATATTTATGAGAAAGAAAATTCTGTCGGCGGAATGGCGAATTTAATCCCAGAATACCGGCTTGACAAAAAGATGCTTAAAGAGGATATAAAGTTCCTGACATCACTCGGCGATATAAACATAAAATTAAATTCAGAGATAGAAAACCCGGAATCACTTCTCACAAAATGTAGCCCCCGAATTCATTCTGGGGTGAGCAAAGCGAATAGTTATGATGCGGTTCTTTCGGCAACAGGTCTTACGGAGCCGATAAAGATGGCAATAGAGAATGAAAATCTGGCGCTCGTCGGGCTTGAGTATTTAAAAAATCCGAAAAAATATAAATTAAAATGTAGCCCCCGAATTTATTCGGGGGTGAGCAAAGCGAATAGTAAGGTTGCGGTTATCGGAGGCGGTGCGACTGCCGCAGACGCTGCGATGACAGCGAAATTGGTAAGCGGCGCATCAAATGTAGAAATGTTTGCTTTGGAAACTGTCGGAGAAATGCCGCTGACACTGAGAGAAATGACTGAACTTTTGGAAAATAATGTTGAAATAACAGGAAGGACACGGGTTACGGCAATTCTTAAAAAAGGCAAGTTGATTTCAGGCCTTGAGACGGTAAAAGTTTCGCTTCCCGAAGGCGTAAAATTTAATCTCAAGGATTTAAAAGAACTGCCCGGAACAAAGCAGGTCAGAAACGACATATCAACAGTAATAATTGCAATCGGTGCACGTTCTAAGAAGGAAAAATCGGTTCAACCGTCCATATTTTATGCCGGCGATTCCGTCCAGGGTCCGACTACCGTTGTGGAAGCGACCGCTGCGGGAAAAAATGCGGCAGCGGAAATTGACGCATTTATCAACGGGCTAAAAAAACCTGTTTTTGACAAAAAAATAAAAAGCGATATTACACTCAAAGGATACACCCATATCCCCGTCTCGCTTGAAACCGACTTTTTCGGCAGAAAAATTTCAACTCCGTTTTTGCTTTCCGCCGCGCCTCCTTCCGATGGTTACGATCAGATGAAAAAAGCGTACGAAGCGGGCTGGTCGGGCGGCGTAATGAAGACCTCGTTTGACAATGTTCCGATTCATATTCCTGGAGAATATATGCATGCTTTCAATGATTTGACTTACGGGAACTGCGACAATGTTTCGGGTCATCATCTTGACAGGGTATGCAGGGAAGTTCAAAAATTAATTAAAGAATATCCCGCTCGTCTCACAATGGCATCTACAGGTGGTCCAGTTACCGGCAACGATGAGAATGATAAAAGGGGCTGGCAGTCAAATACAAAAAAACTTGAGGCGGCCGGCGTAATGGGAATAGAATACTCGCTTTCATGTCCGCAGGGCGGCGACGGAACCGAGGGCGATATTGTTTCACAGAACGCCGCATTGACCGCAAAAATAATTGATTGGGTGATGGATGTAAGCAATCCTGAAATCCCAAAACTTTTCAAACTCACTGCGGCGGTTACATCCATAGTCCCGATTGTAAATGCCATCAAAAAAGTTTTTGCAAAGTATCCGAATAAAAAAGCGGGGATAACTCTGGCGAATACTTTCCCGACGCTCTATTTCAGACCGAGAAAAATGAATTTGCAAAATGAGGGATTTCAATCCCTCGTCAATGGAGCAAATTCACACCACAATGTAGCCGACACTTCAGTGTCGGTGAGTGAAGCGAATAGATGGGAAGAAGGCATTGTCGTCGGGATGAGCGGCGACGGAGTAACTCCGATAAGTTATCTTACGCTTGCAAGCGTATCTTCTTTGGGTGTTGCAGTTTCCGGCAACGGCGGTCCCATGGATTATAAAGCGGCGATGAATTTTTTGGCGCTCGGTGTAAAAACGGTCCAATTCTGCACGATTGTAACCAAACACGGTTACGGAGTTTTTGACGAACTTGTCAACGGCACCAGTTATCTGATGAAAGAGCGGGGAATAAAATCTATGAAGGAACTAATAGGAATTGCGCTTCCGAAACCGATTACCGGTTTTATGGATTTGACGCCGGTAAAAAAAATCTCGTCCTGCGATACGGACGTATGTCTTATATGCGGCAACTGCTCAAGATGTCCGTATCAGGCGATTTCGCTTGATAAAGACAAACATCCCGTGACAGATGCGGAAAAATGTATCGGATGCAGCATCTGTGTCCAGAAATGTTTCTCGGGCGCCTTGTCAATGCGCGATAGAACTCCCGAAGAAAAATCCGCCCTGAAAGAAGATTAAATAAGTAGCGGTGGGATTGTTATCCCACAATGTAGCGGTGTGAAATGTAGTCGCAGAGTGAACTCTGCTTGTATGTCATTGCGAGAAGCCGAAGGCGACGAAGCAATCTTTCTTTTGGATTTCGCCTGATTTCTCAAGCCATGGACAGAAGCCTTTTAAAAACCATTGAAAGCATAGACAAATAGAAAAAATAAAGCGTCTCAATTTTCTCTCATATTCTCGCATAAAGGAAATCAAATGATAAAATTTATTAAAAATAATATGTCTAAATTGGTTTTACTCGTGGCAATAATAGTTTGCTCTTTTATTTTCATTGTTGTCGTTCCGTCGTTTAACGAAATATTTGATAGTTTAGGAGTTGATTTACCGCAAATAACAAAAGGCATATTGTATTTATCTAAAATGTGGCTTGTGATTTTATTGCCCATAAGTGCAATTTATTTTTATATAGTTATCGGGAAAAATATCAGAATCGTAAAGGTATTGACGAGTTCGCTAATTGTTATATTTGGATTGATAATCCTTGTAATAGTTATCGCTATGTTTATGCCAATGTTTTATATGGGCAATATTAGGGGAAAATAGGGACGCTTCACATAAACCTTATAAGTATCGGGGAGAATAGATGAGAAAAGAAAGAGAAAATGAAAATGAAAAAGCAAAAGAAAAAAAAGAAGTCCTTTTAGCGAAATCGCTCAAACTTGCAAATCTTATAAATTACCAAAAAAACTCCGTCGTAAGCCGCACTCTCATCAATAAAAAGACAGGGACTGTAACGCTTTTCGCATTTGATAAAGGGCAGGGCTTAAGCGAACATACCGCTCCATTTGGTGCGATGGTTTATATTCTTGACGGTAAAGTGAAAATTACAATCTCCGGCAAACCCCTATCGGCGAAAAAAGGCGAAATGGTGATTATGCCGGCGAACAAACCGCATTCGCTTAAAGCAGAAAATAAATTTAAAATGCTTCTTGTAATGATAAAAGATTAGAAAAAAATGACATGTATAATTTTTCACTATGGAGGCAGGTATGCTAACTTTGTTGTGCAATGGCACGGTGATTACGCCGTCGGAAGTAATTGAAAATGGTGGCGTTTTGTTTGAGGACGGGCTCATAAAAGATGTAGGTAAGACAGACGATGTCCGGGCAAAAGTTTTCAAGATGTCGGGAGATAAAATTCAACTGAAAATTATTGACGCCAAGAAAAAAATAATTCTTCCCGGATTTATCAACGCCCATCACCATTTATACTCCACTTTTGCCCGCGGGATGTATATTCCGGGGACCCCTGCAAAAAATTTTGTGGAAATCCTTGAAAAATTATGGTGGAAACTTGATAGGGTTTTGACGGCGGAAGATATTTATTATTCCTCGTTAATTCCTTTGATTGAATGCGTTAAGAACGGCACAACGACAATTATTGACCACCACGAATCGCAGGAATTTCAGGTCGGTTCGCTTGATGAGATTCAAAAAGCAGTTGAAAAAATCGGCATCCGCGCATGTCTGTGTCTCGGGTCGTCGGACAGGTATAAAAAAGGGAAAGAAGGGCTTGAAGAAAATGACCGCTTTCTCTCGTCCCTCGTCTCTCGTCCCTCATCCCTCGTTACAGGTATGGTCGGGATTCATGCCGCTTTTACCGTCAACAACGACACGCTTGAAAAATCGGTTGCAATTGCTAAAAAATATAATGTAGGAATGCATATTCATTGCGCCGAGGATTTGGCAGACGAAAACGACTCCGTCAAAAAATACAAAATGCGTATCGTTGAGCGGCTGAAAAAGTTCGGCGCCCTCGGTGAAAAAACTATGCTCATTCACTGTATTCACATAGACGAAAAAGAAATGAATATAATGAAAGATACAAAGACAAATGCGGTGCACAATCCCGAGAGCAATATGAATAATGCCGTCGGTTGTGCGGACGTTCTTACTATGATGAAAAAAGGCATTACCGTCGGGCTCGGCACGGACGGGATGTCGTCGGATATGCTTTCGCAAATGAGGTGCGCTTATTTGATTCACCGCCATAATAAAAAAGACCCGCGAGTCGCTTTCTGTGAAGCACCGGAAATGCTTTTGCAGAATAACTCAAAAATCGCAGAAAAAATTTTCGGAAAAAAAACAGGCGCGCCTGTGGGAAAAATTGAAGTCGGTGCTCCTGCCGATTTGATAGTTCTTGACTATACTCCGCCGACTCCGCTGTCGAAAGACAATTTTTTGGGACACCTGATTTTCGGAATGGTGGATGCGACGGTGGACACGACCATCTGCAACGGTAAAACTCTTATGAAAGACAAAAAACTTGAAGGTATAAATGAAGAACAAATCTGCCAGAAATCCCGCGAAGTATCGGCAAAGTTCTGGGAAAGAATCAAGAAATTATAAAAATGCTTAAATCAAAAGATGTTGCGCTTCATTACGGCGAAAGGATTCTGTCAGATTTCATTCCGCAAAAAGCGATTGATAACGAACAATTTCTGCCGTTAGTTATTCCCAAAAAACTTCCCGTTATCAAAAATGTCGGGCAAAAACTTTCTGATGCGCTTGAAAAACCGGTCGGCATCCAGAAACCTTTAAGCGTGCTTGTAAAAGAAAATTATCGCGGCGGAGATTTGTCAATAATAGTTGACGACCACGACAGGCCGAACATCCACACGCGGCTTCTTCTTCCAGTTTTGATTGACTTACTAATTACCACTTACCGCTTACCGCTTACTAAAATAAAAGTAGTCATCGCGACCGGCACACATCGTCCTTCCACCGACGACGAAGTCAAAAATATTTTAGGCGAACAAATGTTCGGCAGGGTGAACTGTGTAATTCACAAATGCAGGGAAAATAATGTTGAAGCGGGCAAAATTGACGGCTTAACGGTAAAAATCAACGAAACAGTTTTTAATTCCGATATTATAATTCCGCTGACGGATGTGGAGAACCATTATTTCGCCGGTATCGCAGGGGGGCCCAAGGCATTATGTCCCGGAATTTGCGATATGAAAACTATAACTTACGAGCACTTAAAAATGTTCGGCGAGTGCGGATTTGCACACAATGTTGATTTGGGAAGTATAGACGGCAACCCGGTTTTTGAGACGAAGAAAAAAATCGTAAAGGCAGTTATTGAAACGCTGAAAAAAAATAAAAGAGAGGTTTATATGATAACTTCAATTATTGCTCCCGACGGTGATTTGGTTCATCTTTCCGGTGGCGAGACATTTGAAAGTCATCGAAAATCCGCGGAAATCCTAAAAAATGTCTGGACGGTAAATATAAAAGAGCGTGCGGATATTGTTATTTCCGGCGCAAGCCACTGGGGGGTAAATCTTTACCAGATGGGCAAGGCAACCCACTGTGCATATCATGCCGTTAAAAAAAGCGGAATCGTTCTTAATGTCGCACCGTGTTATGAGGGTTGGGGCAACGAGGAATTTAAAAATCTTATGAAAGTAGGGATGTGCAAACTGAACGGTTGCCCGGATAAAAACGAAGGGGTAAAAAAAGCGCTGGTTCGCGTAATAGATGCCGTGAAAAAAGATTTTAGAATAGGCAAGCAAAAGCCGGTTGACCTTTTTCAGATATTGCATTTCGTCGGCTCGGGAAATTTACATATAATTCAGGACGGTCTCCCCGAAGAAGATTACGAATTTTTGCCTTTCGTTTTTTGGGGTGATAAATCCGAACCGGTTGAAAAACGGCTAAAATCGTGGCTTGAAAAATATCTCGGCGATAAAACGATCGCAGTGGTAGATAATCCTAATTTTTTGATAAAAACTTTATGAGAATTATTGAAGGTAAAACAAACATTATTTCGGGATTTTTAACATATTTGCAGGACGAATCAAAACTTTCTTTCGGGGATGTGGAATATCTGGCTTTCCCTGAAAATGAAAACGATGTCTGCGAATTCCTGAAATTCTGCCGCGATAAAAACATACCCGTTACAATTTCCAACGGTAAAACGGGTGTCGTCGGAGGTGCGGTGCCTGTTGCCGGCGCTTTGATGTCGCTTGAAAAATTTAATAAAATATTCGGGGTGAATAAAAACGGCGATGAATATCGCGTTCGTCTTGAAAGCGGGGTATCGCTTGACGAATTTTATAAATTTTTGGAAAATGAAAATTTTTCCGGTTCCACTCCGTTAAAATATTTTTATCCTGTTGATGTTACCGAATCAACCGCAAAAATCGGCGGAACTGTATCTACAAACGCTTCCGGGGAAAGAAGTTTCAAATACGGTCCGACCAGAAACTGGGTTCGGTCTTTGCGGGTTGTTCTGTCCGACGGCAATGTCTTATCTATTGAAAGAGGAAAGATTTTTGCGGACGGTTATGATTTGGAAATAAAATTATCGGATGGGAGCATCAAAAAAATAAAAATTCCTAATTACAAAATGCCTTCCGTTAAGAATGCGGCGGGTTATTATGCGAAAAAAAATATGGACTTAATAGATTTGTTTGTCGGCAGCGAGGGAACGCTCGGAGTGGTAACCGAAGTAGAACTTGCATTAGCAAAAAAACCGGAAAATATCATAGTATTGCTTGCTTTTTTCCCGCAAGAACAAAATGCAATGAATTTCTTTTTTGAATGCAAAACGATTCTTAAATCGGCGGTTGTCTTTGAATATTTTGACAAAGGTGCGTTTGAACTTTTAAGACCTAAAATGGCTGATTTACCTTCGGCTCAAAATTCCGCAATTTTTTTTGAAATTGAATATACCGACGATAATCTGGAAAATACTATGTCGGCGATAGGGAAACTTCTTAAAAAAAACAACTCATCAATGGATAATACCTGGGGCGGTTTTGAAAAAAAAGACATTGAAAAAATAAGACAAATCAGGCATTCTATTCCCGAGACCATAAACGAGACACTTGCCAGAACAAAACAAAAATATCCGGCAATTCACAAAATTTCCGCGGACATTGCAGTTCCGGCCGAAAATTTTTTAGAAATGGTTTCATATTATAAATCAAAACTTGAACCGCTCAAGTTGCAATACACTTTATTCGGTCATATCGGCGAGCATCATCTCCACATGAACATTCTTCCGAGGAATAATAAAGAGTTTTTTAAAGCCAAAGAACTTCATTTGGATTTTGCCAAAAAAGCCGTTTTATTAGGCGGCACCGTTTCTGCAGAACACGGAATCGGAAAAATCAAACATCAGTATTTGGAGATTATGTACGGAAAAAAAGGATTAAAAGAGATGGCAGAAGTAAAAAAAGTGCTTGACCCGAAAGGCATTCTTAACAGGGGAAATATATTTAATGAGGAATATCTGAATGCGTAGAATATCCGTTCTCAAAATTTCTGAAATCGTGGAAACTCTTTTACTTGATGTGAATTTTTCAATTTCTCATGATGTTTTGAGAAAAATAAAAATTGCGTGCAACAAGGAAAAAAATCGTCGGGCAAAAATGATTTTTGAGCAAATCCTCAAAAATTCACATATTGCCCGCAGGGAAAAAATTCCGCTCTGTCAGGATACCGGCACGGCGGTTGTTTTTTTAGAGATCGGTCAGGATATTCAAATCGTCGGCGGCAATTTAACCGATGCGGTTAACGAGGGTGTAAGGCGGGCGTATAAAAAAGGATATTTAAGAAATTCAATTGTCGCCGACCCGCTTGAAAGAAAAAACACCGGCGACAATACGCCCGCGAGCATACACGCGGATATTGTTCCGGGGAACAAATTAAAAATTTCCGTTATCGTCAAAGGTGGCGGAGCGGAAAATATGTCGGCGTTGAAAATGTTCGCTCCGTCTGCGGCGGTTAAGGATATAAAAAATTTTATAGTTGAGACGGTAATTTCTGCCGGTGCCAATGCCTGTCCTCCGTTTGTCGTCGGCGTAGGGCTTGGAGGAACTTTTGAAACCGTCGGACTTCTTGCCAAAAAATCGTTTTTAAGGGAATTAGATTCTAAAAATCCTAAAAAAATTTATCAAAAATTAGAAGAAGAAATTCTCGCCGATATAAATAAGACGGGTTTGGGCCCGATGGCACTCGGCGGCAGAACGACAGCCCTTGCCGTTTTGATTGAAACCGCTCCAACGCACATTACTTCGTTTCCTGTTGCGGTAAATATACAATGCCACGCATTTAGAAAAAAAAGTGTTGTGTTATGAATTTGATTTTTCTATAATGAAATAATATAATGGATTTTAAGATGGAAAAACAAAACTGGACAGTTATCATAGGCAATATCTTATTCAAATACAGAAGTTATTTTTTTGTTCCGATTTTGCTGCTGCTGATAATTTTTACACGCCCGCAAATATCGTTTGACTCAAAAATTGCGGATATTTTTTTTGATATTTTCGGGTTTATTCTCGCATTATTCGGTTTTTTTATAAGGGTTCTTGTTATCGGATACAAGAGACCGGGGACAAGCGGGCGCGGGACTAACATTGATGTAAAAGAGGTAGTAACCGACGGATTGTATCAGGTTTGCAGAAATCCGCTTTATCTCGCGAATTTTTTAATGTGGCTCGGATTAACGATAATCTGGTGGGAAATATATTTTTTCGCAGTTATCGTCGGTTTCTTCGCTGTTGAGTATTTTTTCATAATAAAAGCCGAGGAATCATATCTGTCAAATAAGTTCGGTGCGGTGTATGATGATTATAAAAAATCTGTTCCTATGTTTTTTCCGAGAATAAAAAACTTCAGAAAACCGGAAAGACCTTTTAACTGGACCAAAGTGCTTAAAAATGAAACAAATTTATTACTTTTCATTTTAATTTTGCCGCCGTTACTTTACATTTATCAAAACAAATTACAGAGTAAAGCGGCTGTGCCTTTGATTTTATTGGAAGTTATTGTTCTTATATTGTGGTTTGTTATAAGACATAATTTGCAATATCGGGGAAAAATCACAAAATAATCCCGCTAAAGGTTCTGTAAAGTAAAAAATGGTAGCCACAGAATGGCACAGAAAAACACAGAATTTTTATACAAAGAGTGAATTAAAGAGATTAATTCTTTAACTTTCAGTGAAGTTCTGTGAAATTCTGTGGCTG